>Ga0116231_10000500_pt1 | contig 68865 bp, 63 predicted proteins | sample S1TSphgellanicum_2_FD_89695 | JGI IMG/M metagenome (GOLD analysis project Ga0116231, IMG submission 89695) | Host-associated microbial communities from peat moss isolated from Minnesota, USA - S1T2_Fd - Sphagnum magellanicum MG | ecosystem: Host-associated > Plants > Peat moss > Unclassified...
TATTTTACTCGATCAACTCAGTAGACGGTGTTTGACGGCCGTAGCGAGAATTAGACTTTGGGTACTCCCTAATCTAAATCTGTCAGCAGAATCGAGCGTGTCTTTAGACCTGAGAGTGTCAAACCTGGACGTAGCCAATCTTCTGGGACAACACTCCACATAACTGGACGATAGTTCCACTTTTGGAATAATTTTAACATGTAAGGCGTAAACAATCCATTGGGAGGACGAACATCGCGCACCTGATGGGGTTCTAAATTACAAGCTCGGTAAATAGCAGTTTGAGTTTTTGTTAAACTTTCTTGGAGTTCCTGCTCAGAAAGTAGGGGAAAAGAACGATGTTCATAGCCATGTAATCCGATCCAATGTCCGCGATCGCTCACCTGACGCGCCACATCTGGGAACCGATCCACACAATTCCCCAACCAGAAAAAACTCGCTTTGATCTCATACTCTGCTAAAACTGCTAAAACTTGAGGTGTGAATTGAGGATGAGGTCCATCATCAAAAGTCAGAGCGATCGCTCGGCTATTCTCATCCCCACACCAAAGACAATGGGGAAAGGCTGGTTTGAGAAACTGATATAGAATTGGGTATAAAGGAGCAAATTGGATCATACTTAGGAATGTTTGAGAGATGACTATCACACCCCAATTAACTCATCTACATACTTTTACAGAATACCTTAGCTACCATAATGATCCAGATCGTCGCTATGAGTTGGTACGGGGAGAATTGATTCTCATGACACCCCCAACAGTAAGACATATACTGATTACCAAGTTTATCGAACAAATTTTAGATGCTGAAATCAGGCGCTTAAAATTACCTTTAGTTTCCTTAAAAGAAGCAGGTGTACAAACTGAGGTTGATTCTTCTAGATTACCAGATGTTTCTGTAGTCACAGTAGAGCAAGTTTTGCAGTTAATGAATGCGCCCGCAGTATTCCAAACACCAATTTTATTAGCTGTTGAAGTAGTTAGTTCTACTTCAATCAAGCGGGACTATGAAGAAAAGTTCCTAGAATATGCGAATAAAGGTATCCCAGAATATTGGATTATTGACCCCATCGAGAATCAGATGACGATATCTCATTTGGTTAATGGTCGATATGAGTCAGCAGTTTTTAGGAATAATCAGCAAATTGTCTCACGGACTTTCCCTAAATTAAGGTTGACAGTTGAACAAATTTTAAATACGTAGACCCCTTACTGCTGATTCATTCTTACCCAATCACTGTTAAAGATTAATTCATAAATCCGGTTGTGAACTATAAGATGACCCTCATGTTTAATTAATAAACCTGATAAAATCAACTCTCTTGATTCTGGAGTGTCAATTAAACTCACTTGTCCTTGCTCTAAAACCTGTTGATATAGTTTTAGCATCTTGTTAATGTCTTTTTCACCTTTGAGAATGCGATCGCGAATTGTCCTCAAATGCTCTGGCTCATCTTGAGCTTCCCAATTTTCGATGATATTTTTGCGCACCAAATCCTCAATCCAAACTTGTGCAACTTTTTGGGCGATCGCATTCGACGAATTACGGATAAGACTGCAAATTTTTTGCGTTAAAAAGGGTTGACCATTAGTCCAAAATAAAACTTCTTTCAGAACTGCTTGAGGGTTATTTACCTTATTGGTTAATCCTTGGAGGAGGGGTTGAGCTTCATCCAGCTTAAAACCTTTAATTTCTATAGCTTGACCAATATTAAAAGGGGTACGGTAATGGTCAGTAATTAGGTCACTGGGAGTAGCTACTCCCAATAAAACAAAGCATAATCTCTTATACGCTGAATTAATCCCCCGTTGATTATAACAGGAGCGAACTAGAGCAAAGAAGTCATTCACAGCAAAATCCAAACCTAAAATACAATCAAGTTCATCTAAAAAAATGACTATTTGAGGCGCAACAGTATCATCAGCTAATTTAACTTCCCGTAAGATAATTTCGTCAAAAAACCTACTCAATCGCTGGACAGGAGAAAGGTTGAATTGTTCTTTCCACCAAGATTTTAAATTTACCTTCCCTACCAGGTCAAAACTTTGCCACAATTCCACAGCTAACCCCTTGTACCATTGTTCTGCGGTAACGTCTTCGCTACCAAGGCGAGTCATATCAATAGCCGCACAACATAAACCCTCTTGTTGCAAATGTTTCATCATCCGCACCATGAGGCTAGATTTACCCATCTGTCTAGTATTGAGAATGTAACAAAAATCTCCTTGCATCAATGCTTTGTAGAGGTAACGGTCTGCTGACCGGACTACATAGGTAGGAGCGTCACTAGACAAACTCCCACCCACTTGATAACTATAGCTTGAGCCTTGTTCAGTGGGTTTCAGCAGAGCGTTTTCAAATTCTAATTTAGCTTGAGTCGCTTGGAGAATTTCTAGAGTTTGGGAAAGTTCCTGAGTCCGTTCGGCTACTTTTTGCTCTAATGTAGCATAGAGCCGGGAATTTTCGATTGAGATAGCAGCTTGGCTAGAAAGGATATTTAAGACTTCTAAGCGTTCTGGTGTAAACACCCCAGTTGTCAGATTATTTTCTAAATATAGAATACCGCTCAGTTTTCCTTGATGGAGTAGGGGAGCACAGAGAATTGATTTAGGTTGAGTTGCAATAATATAGGGGTCACGGGTAAATTGTCCTGACAATGTAGCATCACTGAGAACTAAATTTTCCTGGGTATGAGCAACATAGTTAATGATGGCAACTGAAAGTAGGGAAGTTTGATTGCAAGGTTCTATATAGCCTACAGGAATCGACTGTAATACAGTCACATCATCAGTATCGACTGTTCCCACAGCTTCAATCACCCATTGAGATTGATTATTTCCCAGGTTTCCTGGGGAATTTAACAGCAGAAAACCTTTTTGAGCACCTGCATTCTCAATCATGATTTTCATTAATTTTTTCAGTAAATTGCTGAGAACAATTTCTCCGGTGATCACCTGAGATGCTTTAATAACAGTTGTTAAGTCAAGTATTTTTCCGTCATTATCAGTAGTAGAAGTAGTTGTATCTAGCCTTTTGAACCTTGTTTTATCTGTTGCTCCGATAAAATATTCAGAATATTTCTCTTCCAATTGCTTTATTTTGGCTTTAGCCCCCCACCTAGTATAACAATGGTGAGCATTGATCAAATATAAATGACCAAACTCTTCCATCCCAATCGATAGATAAAAACCTGCTGCTCTTTCATAAGCTAAAGCTTCTTCCTGAATATATCCAGAATTATTTGCTCCGCGAATAGCTTTATCATAATATTGCATTGCTACTAAGGTCATTTCGAGAAGTCTGGATTTTTCTGCTTCTACAAGATCATATTTGTGTTGATAATTGACTGGAGCATGAAATGCCCACTGTTTTAACTTTTGCTGATTCACTTTTACATAGTCTAGGTCTATAGTTAATTCCTGTGGGGCTAATGAGGCTGATTCAGCAGCATGGATATGCAAAGCAAGTATTGCTAAAGAATAATAGAAATTGTATTGGACAGCAAGAACACATCCAGCCATAGCAATTTCGTATGGTTTAGTTATTTGAGCATATTCAATAGCTTGAATATAACTACCAAACAAATAACAAGCAATAATTCTAGCCAAGTATGCATCAGCAATAACTGCAATATTTTCTGTTAATCTCTGCATAATTGAACTATTAAAAACTTCTCCTTCTAGGTAAGAATCATTTTTTACTCCCTGGAGTAAATCAAGGGTTATTTGCTGCAAGATCAGGATAAGATAAATAGAATGGTCTTGTTTAATGCTTTGTACTAGCTCTAAATATTGAACTTGTTTTGTATAAACAATTTCTAAGTTTTCTCCACTAAAAAAAGTCTGCCAAACAGCTATTGCTGCATTATAACCTGCATATTCTAAATCACCTGTTTCCAAACCAACTTGGATACCTTCTTGAAGAGGTTCTATACTTTCCCTGATATGTTCTTTCCAGCACTTAATGAAAACATTATATAACTGACATATTTTAGCCTTTAACTCTTGAGCATTGAATTTTTCTGACACATTCAGAGATAATTTGCCAAATCGATAGCCTGATTCAATATCTTGCAATGGTCCACATAAAATCAATCCATAGCAACCATAAGCATAAGCTGCTAAAGGTGAATTTCCATATTGGAGACAAAGATTGACCATTGTAAAAGAAATTAGAGGTAAAAGCGTAGGGTTGGCTACATAAGCAGCAGGTGTTGCTGTCATCAGCATTCTCATGGCTGCAAGTTTACTAGGATCAGTCATCACAGGTAAATTAACTAAATCCTCAATTTCTATCTCTATTGGTGGACTTAAAGATAAGCTAACTCCAAGTATTTCTAAAACATGTAAATCCATATCTAATGCTTCTCTTAGCCTACTTTGAGAAATATAGAACTTAATCTTTTTTTCATATACGTTAACTCTATCTAGAATATTTCGGCTATTATGGATTACGTTCTCAAATAAAGGTTCTGCTTGCTCAAAGTTGGTATTCAAATACTCTGCTTCTATTGTTCCTATATGGAGAGCTAAAGTTAATTGATAATAAGTTTGCCAGCTATCTTCCGCCAACATTTCTAGTCCTAATCGGAAGAATTTCACGGCTGATTCATAAGCATTAGAATCTCTAGCTTTATTTCCAGCAGTCAGGTTTAACTCGGCCAATTTATATCTTTCTGCTTGGTTAGTTATTAATTCAGCTCCAATATTTAATTGGTTAACAATATCAAAAATCTTTTCTTCTACTATTTTGTCATCCAGATTTTTTAATAGCAGTTGACCTATCTTTAAATGAGCAGCTTTCTTCTCAATATCAGGAATCAGTACATAAGCTGCTTGCTGAACTCGGTCATGTAAAAATTTGTAGATGATAGATTGCTCATAAATAGGGGTGAAAGTAGAGGCAATTTTAGTAGTATTACTAGACATTTCCTCTTGATTCCCTATTAAGGATAATTTATATTCAGTAGTCAAACAAAAGATCAATCCTTCTTTCAGTGCTGGCTCTAGTTCTTGATAGGTAAATATTTGAGATTTCCTATTCACAACAGCAAGAATCCCTAAATCGAATTGGTTGCCGATACAGGCAGATAATTTTAAAACATTCTTAGTATTTTCATCCAGTTTTTCAATCTTTCTAATCATTAAATCAACTATATTATCAGTTATTTCTACACTATTAATTTGCTCAATATCCCAATGCCAAAGATGCTCTTTAGATTCTATATTTTTTGGTGAAATTGGTGAAATTTTAGGAGTATTAAAGACTAATAGCTTTTCTCTATATAAAGTTTGGAGTAATTGAGTTAGGAAAAAAGAATTCCCATCGGTTTTTTTATTTAATAACTCTGCCAAAGGTTTGGTATCTTCTAGTGAGCATTTCAAAGTATCAGCAATTAATTCGTTAGTATGGTCAATCCTTAAAGGTTGAAGAATGATTTGATTAACTGTCGCTTTTGCCTTTTGAATTTTATCTAAGATGCAGATTAATGAATGAGTAGGACTGACTTCATTATCTCGATATGCACCTATGATAAGTAAGTATTGACTATTAATATTAGTCATCAATCTCTCAATTAAATTCAAAGATGATAAATCTGCCCATTGTAGGTCATCAAAAAAAATAACTAAGGGATGTTCTTTTTGGCTAAAAATACCAATAAATCTAGTAAAGAATAAATTAAATCGATTTAAGTTTTCAGTCGCTCCCAATTCTTCAACAGATGGTTGTTTACCAATAATCTTTTCCAATTCAGGAATTACATCTATGATAATTTGACTATAACTTCCCAAAGCTGCGAGAATCTTCGTTTTCCAATTGTCCAGCGTGATTTGATCTTCATTCAGGAGCTGACGGATTAAGTCTTGAAAAGCTTGTGTGATTGCGGTGTAGGGAATATATCTTTGAAATTGGTCAAATTTACCCCGAATGAAATATCCTCGCTGACGTGTAATTGGTTTGTAAATCTCATTTACTAAAGCAGATTTGCCAATACCTGAATAACCTGAAACTAGGATCATCTCAGTTTTACCTTGACTGACTCGGTCAAAAGTAGTTAGTAATTGAGAGATTTCTGCTTCTCTTCCATAAAGTTTTTGCGGAATATGAAATCTGTCAGAAATATCTTGACTTCCTAAAGGAAATGTGAAAATCTGTCCTCTAGTCTGTAATTGTTGAAGACAGGTCTCTAAATCTGCTTTAATTCCCCAAACACTTTGGTATCGTTCCTCTGGGGTTTTAGCTAATAATTTGACCACGATTTGAGATACTATTAAAGGAATAGATGGATTTAGTTCATCAGGTCTTTTTGGTTGTTGGGCAATATGACAATGAACTAATTCCATAGGGTCTTTGCTAGCAAAGGGAAGTTGCAGAGTCAATATTTCATATAAGGTTACACCTAGTGAATAGAAATCACTGCGGTAATCTATCTGTCGGTTCATCCTCCCAGTTTGCTCTGGTGCAATATAAGCTAAAGTTCCCTCTAGTTGATTGATGTGACAACCTATCTGATTTTCCTGGGCTGAACGGGTAGAAATCCCAAAGTCAATAATCTTCAGTTGTCCAGTGGCTCGGTTATAGACTATATTGGCAGGATTAATATCCTTATGAATAATATTAGCAGTATAAATAGCTGCTAATCCATCAGTAATTTTAATAGCAATAATCAGTAGTTCTTCTAAGCTAAACTGATGCTGAGAGATTAACAGATTTAAAGATTGACCACCAAAATCCTCCAACAGGATAATTAAACTATTCTTGTAGCGCTGTAAATTGTAAACTCTAATGATATTTTCTGCATTTAAGGAGTGGGTAATTTCATATTCCTGTTTATATCGGGTAATTTCTGCTGGAGTGGGGTAGTCCTGCTTGAGAATCTTGAGAATAATTGGTTGGTTATCTGGCTGAAGAATCCCTCGATAAATTAACGAATTAGCACTTTCGTACAATTTCTCGATAGTTCTATAGTTTAATATATTACTCATGTTTAAATTTAAACTATAATGTGAATTACGATCCGCACTTGACCATCGGCTGTGGGAGGTGCTACCCATGCTAAGAGCGATCGCTTGATTTGCTCAACAATGACTACTATATCTGTTAATATGGAAGCCTGTTCATCTAAGACGAGATTTTGAACTCTTCCTTGACGTACAGTAAACTCAAACACAACTTCACCGGGGAGCGATCGCTGTAAATTCAATTTTTCAAGGTGTTGGGTTAACAGAGCAGTTTCCGACTGAGTCAATCCGGTAACGCTAACCAATTCAAGTCGGGGAACATTCACAGATAAATCTGGAGATACAATCGATTCCGCAACATCAATAACCTCAATATCATCCTCAACATCTCCACCTCGACCAAATACTTTACCAAGTTGCTGACCAACTTCCTTAAAGATATCTAAGCGGTTTTTATGTGGCTGACCTGGAGCAGGAGCAGGCTGGGAAGATAGGGACCGCACAGACCCACGAGTACGTGACAATTGAAACCCAGTTCCTCCCAATAATTGAAGGTCGTCAAATTCTCCAAAAACTGCTGTACGATTAACACCCTCTGGCATTTCTAGAGGTACTTGTACAGAAATAGACTCGCCTTCTGCATTAACGCGTATTTCTTCACTCACAGCCACAAAAGCTGTATATTCTGAAAGTAGTTGATAAGTTAAAGCTGTGTTAGTAATATCTTCTACACCGGTCTGCGTATCATAAGCAAACATTTGATTCATCAGGTCTTTAATCTTGGCTCGTCCCCAGAGTTGGGCGATGGCTAGATTCCCTTCATCTCCAAAATTGACATGGAAGGTTTTTTGATATTGACCACCAGCAACATTTCCCTGAATCCGTAAATCACCGGCGATCGCCTCTGTCTGGCGTCCAAATAAAACCAATGGTTGCGCAGTAAACAGGTCAGGTGGTGTAGTCGGGTAAATTAGTGGGGGATCGCCCGCGCCGACCCATGTAACTTGAATATCTGTCAACACAGGATGATTAATTTGCTGGAAGAAATTTTCCACAGCTTTATCCACAGGTTCATCATGACGAATAATTGTGGATATACCTCTACCAATCTCGGCGACACGATTCAGAAAAAAGCGGTTAACAGAACTACCAGCGCCAAAACTATAAAGACGATTTCCTGATTTTAATTTACTTTGTACTTCTGCGAGAATTTGTTTTTCATTACCAATATAACCATCGGTGAGTAAGACAACGCTCCGCAATCTTGAGGAAATCACTGGAAAATCCAGAACCGCATGAATACCATTCAGTAACTCAGTCCCACCATTTGCTTGTAACTTATTAATATATTGAATGGCTCTATCCCGATTTTCTCGTGTATTTGCTAATGGAGTTGCGGATAATTGTCTGGTAGTTGAGGAAAAATCGATAATAGTAAAAGTATCATCAGGATTTAACCCCTGAATAAATCGCCGCATCAATTCCTGACATTGTTGGATAGGCGCGCCACTCTGGGAGGCGGAAGTATCAATCAGAAATACTACATCTTTTGGGACTATTTCTTTGGGTTGATATGTTAAAGCTGGAATCAAGTAAATCGCGAAATGTCCACCACGACTATCTGCTTGAGTCAAAATCGTAGCTTGAGTTTCTTGACTTGCGACTTGATAGCGGAGAATAAAATCTTTGTTGGGGACTGTATCTGCGATCGCCAGAGAGACTTGAATAATTTCCCCCGTTTGTCCTATTTGCAGTTTATGGGACGGTGAAGTAATATTCAGAATAGGTAACCCAGCATTAATCTCCACATTGACGTTGATCTCATGACCAGAACGAACTTCTGGGGGAATGATGGGTGAAGTAATGCGTGATGCGTCGGGAACCTCATCTGTATCGCCACTGCTGTCAATTATTGTCCCAGGAATATAGCGCGGTCCTACAACCATAGGAAAAACAAACTCGTAATTTCCTCCCAGAAATTTGAGACTATTGGTGTAACGGATCGTCACATCAATTTGTTCTCCCGGTTGAATATTAGCCAGAGATTGAGTAAAAATATTATCTCTTTCTTGTTCTAATAGACCAGCTGTTTTTCCTTCCTGTTTCGCCTGAGCGTAGATTTCTTTTGCTTCTGCTCTTTTACGAATATTTCCTTTAATAACCAGATTGCCAATTTTTATTTCCATGTCATCCACTGCTGCTTCATCAGGTAAAGGGAAGACATAGACTGCTTCTAAAGCTTGGGTGAAAGGATTAACAAAACTCTGGGTAACTTCTACCCGTGATAAGTTACCTACGATTTTGGCTGCGACTTGAGTATGCTGTAAGGGAAAACATAGTTTTTGCCCTGTGGGAGATATAGTATATAACCCCCCTACTTGATTAATGGTAGTTGTGGTAGACATGAGACTTCACCTCGAAAATTAAGATAAATCCAGCAACACAGAGCAAAATATAGATAAAACTTTTTTAGCGATTATTTCTTTCCCTACACTCTCTACCCTACATCTTACACCCTACATAGTGCTACCGTAGAGAGACTGAAAAAGTCAACAAGAAGAGTTTTTAAATTATGAAGCGCAGACGTAAAATGACTTGTTCCCATAAGTTGGCTGCTTATTTTAGCTTCATCCCTGCTTTAATTATACCATTAGCATCCATTTCCAAGGTGGGTGAGTCATTCGCTATCCCACCAGATACGACACAAAAAACTGTCAACTGTGAAATTTTGGTTATGGGTGGTGGACTTTCTGGTGTGGCTACAGCATACGAAGCTTTACTGGCAGGACATCAAGTCTGTTTAACAGAAATTACTGACTGGTTAGGTGGACAAATATCTGCTGAAGGTACATCTGCGTTAGATGAAAGACCGACTCAGCGACAGCGGCTATTTTATGATCGGGGATATTTAGAATTACGCGATCGCATTCAACGCAAATATGGGAAATTAAACCCTGGACGCTGTTGGGTAAGTGAGTCCTGCTTTTTACCAAGGGATGCTCATGTGATCATCACTCAGATGCTCAAAGACGCCGAAAAGCGTGGTAAAGGCAAATTACAATGGTTCCCCAATACGGTAATTAAAGATTTACATATTAGTCCTGATGGCAAAATCATCCAAAGTGTAACAGCAATCCAACATCATCCAGCTGCAAACGCTCCACCACTGAATACCTTTCCTCTATCTCAAATTATTGAAGATGCATACAGTTATCAAAATTCAGCTTTGTTAAGCAAGACAATCATTCACTTTCTCCCACAAAAAAACCAAGTTAGAGGTATTAAATGGTATCTAGTAGACGCTACTGAAACCGGGGAAATTATTGCTTTAGCAGACGTTCCTTATCGATTAGGTATAGATGCTCGTTCCTATTTAGAGCCTTCTTCTTCTAGTACTACCAATGACCCTTACTGTACCCAAGGTTTTACTTATCCCTTTGCTATGGAGGCGACTGAGAAACCACAAACCCTAACTATACCCTCATTTTACGCCCAATATGCACCTTATTTTAGTTATGAAAAGCGGGGGCTGGCGAATTTTGATTTATTGTTTACCTATCGCCGGATTTGGAGTCCCAAAGCCGGGAAGCTGGAACAAGTAAGTGGTCAAAAATTTACTCAACCACTTCCTGGAGAAATTTCCATGCAAAATTGGACTTGGGGTAATGATTATCGCCCAGGGACGGATCAAGACAACCTGATTTATACGCGAGAACAGTTAAAAGCTACTGGACAGTTAAAACCTGGAGGATGGATGGGGGGATTGAGAACCCAAGCCCTACAAAATGCTGAGGAAAATGCCCTATCGTTTTTTTACTGGTTTTATGCAGGAACGACAGATTCTCAATTAGGTCCAGGCGTTAAACAACCACAACCGAATATTCGCTTGTTAACGGGAATAAATTCTCCTATGGGAACAGTACATGGGTTATCAAAATATCCTTATATTCGAGAATCCAGAAGAATTATTGGTCGTCCTAGTTGGGGACAAAGTTCAGGTTTTGGAATTTGGGAGATCGATATTTCTCGGCGCAATTATAACGATGATTACTATCACAAAACTCTGCCTACTGATATGTATCGAGAGTTAACAGAAGCACTGGCGGGGTTTGAGGGAATTGATATAATTAGAGGTGAAATTCCTGCAGATAAAGCTTTGCGGCGGACTCGTTCCACCATTTTTCCTGATGCTGTTGGTATTGGACATTATGCGATCGATTTTCATCCTTGTATGCAGGCTAGTCCACCATACGCTCCTGGTAATCAGGAACGTACCGGAGAAAGACGGGGAGCAGGACAGGCTTTTCCGTTTCAAATTGCTTTGAGGGCGATGATTCCCCAAAAAATAGATAATTTGTTGGTTGCGGGGAAAAGCATTGCTACTAGCCATATAGCTGCTGCTGCTTATCGCGTACATTCTTTTGAATGGTCTTCGGGAGCTGCGGCTGGAAATATCGCCATCTTTGCTTTAAAGAAGAATATTCCTCCCTATAAATTGGTGGATAAACTACCCCTCGCAGAACCTAAATTAGAGGAATTGAAAGATATCTTAGAGCAAACTGGGAATCCTACAGCTTTCCCGGATACTTCAATTTTTAACGAAAATTGGAATAATTGGCAATAAAACAGGGTGTAGATTAGTGTTAAACTAGAAGAATCGCTTTTGATTTTTGCTAAAAACTCGTATGGTAGCCGTTGGCGGTTAACATTTAACTGTTGACTGTCAACAACCGAGTCACAAGGTCTACGCGAAGATGACGAATTACGAATTATGGTTAAAGCATTTATAGAGTCTTACAGCATGGTAACGACACCAACTGTAACTCCTGAACGGACAGCTCAAGTAACTCGCAAACCTTATCCTAATTATAAGGTAATTGTGTTAAATGACGATTTTAATACTTTTCAGCATGTTTCTGATTGCTTGATGAAGTATATTCCAGGTATGACCAGCGATCGCGCTTGGGAACTGACAAATCAGGTTCACTATGAAGGACAGGCTATTGTCTGGGTTGGACCCCAAGAACCAGCAGAACTGTACCATCAACAGCTGCGACGATCTGGCTTGACCATGGCTCCATTAGAGGTAGCCTAGTTTTTTATGGTTAAACCCACGGATGGTAGACTGGTTTGGAATCATTCTACTCACATACCTGGCTTGATTCCCATCTTGGAGCGTCTATGCCAGCAGGATGGTATCCAAACTATTACACCAGCAGTCATTTCTCGGTCGAAAGGTCATTGTCCGCAGATGCGACTGCGTGTCTCTGTACCCATTCGCGGGGGTTACAAAATCATTGCCCGTCAAGGAAAGACAGTACAAGAGGTATTTATTATCACGCAATTACTACCGGAACAATTAGAAATAGCAATTGCGATCGCCATGAAAATAGCTCTATAGATTTTGCTATTACTCCTCAATATGGTGGATGGCAAACTTGTGTAGTGGTAAACTCAGGATACAAGAGAAAGTTAAAAAATATGACAAAGTAGCAGTAATTCTTAAAGTCAATGTTAATGATTCCCAGTTAGGTAGAACTACCTGCTCAATCCCGAAAGCAATGCAATAGACTAACCAATAAGAAAAACTCATTCTCAACAAAGTTTCTTCCGCTTCCTGGAGTTCCGTCACTTGTTTTGACGACGGATACCAAAGTAGAACAATTCCCAAAACACAAGCTACAGAAGAAACAGCAACTACAAATCCATGACAAAAGATATTTATCGAGTGCATTTGCCTTGATTCCAATACTTTAGACATATTTGAGATAAGTCTAAAGTAATAGTCCTTCAGCTTAGACAAAAGAGTTACAAACTGAAATGTTGGAAATTGGGAGTAGGTGAGAGTAAGAGATTAATTTGTGCGGTTCGGGGAACTTCTATAGGTTTCACAAAGATGCGCTAGAATGTCAATCAAAGTTAGACGATAATCGAGCAGCGATTCATCACTCCGCCCTTCCAACTTTAACAGTTTGGAAAACTCTTCCATGACTTCCATGTGAATTTCTATAATTCGCGGTACAGGGATATTAGCATAGAATAAACCATTAACAAATTTATCTATTTTATTTTTTAATGTTTGGTCATTAGCAAAGTAATTAATCAGAATTTGGCGATAATCTGACTTAAATTTTTCCACCAGTTCCCGTTCATCTAATGGAGTCATTTGCGAAAACCACAAAGATATTTTTTGCCTATACAAAGCCAATATAGAATAATATTTTGCATCTACTATCTAAAATTAATAACCAAAAATGCTGACCGATTCTCAATTCCCCACACCCCACTCCCAAATCATTATAATTCCTCAAGGTTTATTAGCGAATCTTTAGAGCCATAATTGTTCTATGTTGCGTTATCCAAGGAGTTGTCACACCTTCACGCCTTAACTTTCCTACATTCAACATCCAGGAGGTTAGTCCAAATTTAGCTATCCTCCGACTTAAAATTTGGCATTACATTTAAATCTCTATCTGGAGGATGTTGTTCGATAGTGTAGAAACTATCAGGATTTTAGTAGATGGTGATGCCAGCAGTGACCACAGGAAATAATCATCCCCAAACCCCATGTCAATGCTACAGTGCCCACTCGATCAATTACTCACAACCGTACCCAGATGCTTAGAAACAAGTCCTCTGTCAATGTTGGTCGAGATATTTGCTCGAGAGCAGTGCGATCGCTTAGTAGTGCTTAACCAACAGCAATTTCCGATAGGAATGCTGTATTCTGTTCATTTTACTCAAAAGCTATTAGCTGCGATAGATGAAGACAGATTTTTCTCCATCCAACAGCCATTATCAAATTGGCAAACCGATATTATTCAACCAGTCCAGACAATACCAGAGACCCAAAAGCTGGAAAAATTAGTCTGTCATTGGCGCTGTGGGCAAAACTCGGAAAATTCTTCCCCTACAGAATGGGCTTTGACCGATGAAGAGGGAAAATTCTTAGGTTTGCTGGATAATTCGCGCTTGCTCCAATTATTGGCGCAGGAAAAATCCTATATTATAGGAGTCAGAAGTCCAGAATCCTACCACAATCAATACCAGTCTTTAATCCAGTTATTGGAAAAATTGCCTTGGCCTTTGATGTTACAAACAGATACAGGCGTTGTAGTAACGCAAAATCTCGCTTGGTGGCAACAATTAGGAATATTGAAAGACCCTAAGGAAGTGAGCAAGCAGGTCGAATCAATTCTATCACCCCATTATCCTCAAGAGCAAAAATATCATCAACAACAAAATAATCAACAAAATAATCAACAAAAAGTTAACTTTTATACTACAAAACAGCAAAATTCTCCTAGCTTATCAAATCAGGCTAATAGTACATCTAGTCACTGTTTTTTAAATACACATTTGGGTACTTGTACCTGTGTGGTTGAGGTCCAAAATGGACCTGAACAAGTTTGGCAATTTGCCAAAATCCCCTTAAATAGCTCCGATATAAAAATGGATTGGCAAGCCAATGAATCAGGGGTTAATACTAATAATCTCTGGTTAATATTAGCAACCGATATTACTGAGCAGCAGCAATTATGCAAGGAATTAGCAGCCAAGAATGCTGATTTAATCCAATTGAATCGGTTAAAAGATGAGTTTTTAGCTTGTATTAGTCACGAATTGAAGACTCCTTTGACTGCTGTTTTGGGTTTATCAAGATTACTCGCTGACCAAAATTTAGGAGAACTGAATGAACGTCAAGCTCGCTATGCGGGATTAATTCATCAAAGCGGGCGTCACTTGATGTGCGTCGTCAATGACATTTTAGATTTAACCCGCATGGAAACAGGACAGATGGAACTCACCTTAACCAACGTGAAAATTCGCACTGTTTGTGAACGTGCTCTAGCGGAGATAAAAACACTAAATAGCCAAAGCAGCAAAACTGCTAAATCTAATCCCCATCAAAATCCAGTTCCTGCTGATCCCCAATTTAACTTAACTATTGAACCGGGATTAGAACAAATGGTAGCGGATGAGTTACGCTTACGCCAAATGTTAGTCCATTTACTTTCTAATGCCTTTAAATTCACCAAAACATCAGGGGAAATTGGACTCAGAGTCAATCATTGGGAAGGATGGATTGCTTTTACAGTTTGGGATACAGGTATTGGCATTCCAGAACACCAGCAACATTTAATCTTCCAAAAATTCCAACAACTGGAAAATCCTCTGACTCGACAGTTTGAAGGTACTGGTTTGGGGTTATTTCTGACTAGGGCTTTGGCTCGCCTTCATGGTGGAGATGTCAGTTTTTTATCTCGTGAAGGTAAAGGGAGTCAATTTACATTACTATTACCACCCGCGCCACCAAAGCTAGGACATGTGGCTGAATCGCCAGAAAGGTATTCGGCCATCGCACAAACGAGCGCGGAAAGTTTAGCAGAGCAGCAAATCCGCAAATTTGGACAAAAACTTCCTATTCCACCATTACATGGGCGCCCAGGACCATTTTTAAACCAGCCAATATTTTCTCAACGATTGGTGCTAGTCGTAGAAGCAGTAGCACAATATATTGAAGATTTAAGTGAACACTTAAAAAATTTGGGCTATCGAGTCGTGATCGCTCGCTCTGGAACAGAAGCTATAGAAAAAGCTAGACGCTTACAACCCAAAGCTATATTCTTGAATCCTCTATTACCCCTACTTTCAGGATGGGATGTCTTGACTTTGCTGAAGTCGGATGAAGCAACTAGCCATATTCCCATAATTGTCACAGCAACAGGTGCTGAAAAAGAGCAAGCGTTTGCTAATGGAACAGCAGGGTTCTTAAACTTACCTATAGAGCCGCAAATGTTAATTCCACTTCTGGAGCAACTATGTGCTGCGCCAGATGTTCAGTTACAAGGGTTGGAAAAACAAGCAACTACAGCCAATAAAGTTATCCTCCGCATTCTCAGATTGGTAAATCCCACAATTCTCACTCTCAATCCTCATCCTTCATTAAATATTCATCGAGTCATTGAAGTTGATGACTTAGACCAGGCGGAGATACTAGCACGAGTGTGGCAATTTGATGTAGTTTTACTGGATGTAGAAAGCTCTATAGCCCAAGTTTATCTCCAGAAATTGACCAATTACCCTAGATTAATTTCTTTACCTTTGGTGACATGCGATGTCGCTACTACTTTAGCAGCTTCCCAAATACCTGGATTGAGTGTCTTCCCTTACCTAACTCCATTAGGTAAGGAAAATGGCACCCTTGGGGGTAAAACAGACGATTTATTATCAGTTCTGCAAATTGCTGCGGGTATTTGTTGTCCGCCTAATATTCTCGTCGTAGATTTCACGATGTTGCGTGATTTGGCACAAATCAGACGGAAACAAGCTAAGGGTTATCACTTAGCCAGAAATTCCTCGCTGAATGCAATTAATGGTGAGTATGGGTGGGGTTATTCTGGTAGGGGAGCTGAATGGTTACAAGCTTTAATTCAATATTTAAAAACAGCTGGTTTGAAAGCAGCTATGGGTAGATGTTGGGCAGAAGTACTACAACAAATTCATCATCAGAGTGTGGATTTATTACTGATTTGTTTAGGGGATGCTGCTATTCATAAAGAAGTGCAGAAGGCCCTCCACAAATTAACAGAGCCATCCTTGAAATTACCACCCATTTTGATTATTGACCAGCGATCGCATCCTGCTGATGAAATTGAAAATGGACGAACATTGGCAGCATTTGTGGGTGAGATCGCCACCCAGATATTACCTCGTTCTATTTCCATGGAAGACTTATTAAACCAAATTAATTTGGTGACCAGAAATCGGAGTTAACTGATTCTTTGCGGTTTCTGTTTCTTTAAAGGTATGCGCACCAGATGATAAGCTCCTCTACTCGCTATACTTTTGTAATCATCTGGCGCTAGATCCATTTCGATAAATTTTTTCTGTTCAGCTAAAAGCAACAGTGATGGTGCTTTGAGTTTTTGCATATGTTGGCGGACATCTTGGGGATATTTGAGATAATTTACATGTTCATGAGTGTAAAAAGTTACGCTTGGTTTTTTGAAACCCAACATGACTAATTCTTCCTGGGGATTTTTTGTTTGCACGGCGATCGCAGATAATTCCCTTAAAGGTAGCTGGCGTTCTTTATCCATCACAAATGTAGTAGGTAACAGAACTATAATTAAAAAGGCGACGAAGCCCAACAAATTAACTATCAGAATTAAGCGCCAGCGATGCATTAAAGTGCAAAAAGTAATAATAATTGCGCCAACAAACCAAATTATACCTCCTTGAGCAGGTGAGCCTGTATTGTCAATTATTTGGTATAGGTCTGGCGCTGCGGGGTCGCTACCTGTTAATTTGGTCAGGTTAAACAGTCCTAGAGATATAATAGTCAAAAATGTCAAGTTTACCCAGCTAGTTACCTTGGTCCAATTCAGCATTTGCGGTTGTAGAGAATTTCTAGATTCAGCCGAGACAGGGAGAGGGAAAAGATTACTCCATGCTAAAGCTACTAAAATAGCAGACGCGGGCATTAACGGTAACACATAACTAGGCAATTTGGTCACAGCAACAGTAAAAAAGCCAAACACGCCAAAAAACCAAAAACAAGCAAATAGACCCAATTGCTGAGACCTTTCTTGATGCATCCAATCAGAACGCTGCCAAAATTTTACTTGAGCCATAGCAGCAGGAATATATAGCGAATACGGTGCAAAGCCTAATAAGACCACCAGAAAATAAAAATACCAAGGGGCTGCGTGACCATTAACTACTGCGGTGAAGCGTTCTAAGTTGTGATAGCCAAAAAAGGCATTAATGAAATTCCATCCATTGCGCCAAGTAACTAAAATATACCAAGGAGCTGATAAGAGAAAAATTATGGAAATCCCAATGAGAAGACGCATTTCTTGGCAAACTTCCCGTACATTACCCAAGTAGACCACAAAAGCAGCGATAATCAGACCGGGTAAAACAATCCCCACTGGACCTTTAGTCAAAATCGCCCCAGCGATCAGTACGTAACAAGCTAAATACCATTTATTAGGTAAGAAAGAAGTTTGCTGCGGTTGTTTTGGATTAGCATATCCTAAAAAGAAGCAGAATAAAGCCGATCCCATACAACCAGTAAGTAACATATCTGATACTCCTGTTCTTCCCCAAACAATCATTTCAGGGGTAAACGCCATTATAGATGCAGCGATTGCAGCTGTTAAATAGCTGCGTAGGGGATAGGAAATCAGTTCTAGCTCGTCTTTCTTGGCTAGATGCCATTGTATAGTGTAAAACGCTAAAGAAATTATACCCAACGCCGCTAAGGCAGAAGGGAGACGAGCGCCCCATTCATTTACTCCTACAATTACATAGGCGATCGCTTGACACCAATAAATTAAAGCTGGTTTATCAAAACGAGTTTCATTATTAAAAAAAGGAGTAATCCAGTCGCCAGTTACCAGCATTTGTCGAGAAGCTTCCGCGAACAATGGTTCGGTTTCATCAATTAAGCCGATACCGCCTAAACCCCAGCCAAAAGCTATCCAGCAAACTAATAACACCCACAGAATAGAAACAGTCGCAGCAAGAACTGGACGCCTGAATAGATTGGACAAGTTCAACATAATTAGGGTGTAGGGTGTAGGGTGTAGGGTGTAGGGCGAAGAAAATAATCACTAAACTAGGTTACTACAGGAAATTAACGATACGGTTACTCATCTAGCAATTAATTTAATCATTGTTTAATCTTCCCCTACACCCTACACCCTACACCCTAAATTCATGGCTCTAACACCAACTGCCATTCTTGGCTTTTTGTATTCCAGACTGGCGATGATGTTTCACCCACAACATAAGGACCCCAATAGCGGCGAGAACCATCTTGAGCAAAAGCGACTAAAATATCTCCTTTGTCCAGCTTGAGATTACCTTGAGGTAGGGATAAAATCAGTCCCTTCAGGCTTCCTTCTTGGGGAGCAAAGTCCCAATGAGCAGGAACATCATAATTAGGGTGTAGGGCAGCGTTCTTGGCTGCTGACTGTCTTGCTAAAAGTGCTAATCGTAAAGGTTCATTTGTTTGATTACTCACACGTAAGCTCCCCTGCAGTTTTTTGGGATCGGCTACTGTAAATTTTTCGGCTATTGCATGAGAAACATCTTTTTGGCTAATGGGATTTGGGGTAACAGAAGTAACATTTGATGTACTGGCAGATATTACTTCTACATGGGATATGGGGGTTTTGATAGCTGGAGATGAAGAGGCTATGGGATTTGTGGACTCAAAGGAAACTCTCATTTGTAGGCAACCTAATAAGAGTCCTAATATTCCCAATACACAAGCTGTAACAGGAAAGCTACGATACAGGGAGAATTTCATAATCAAGGAGTCAGGAGTCAGGAGTCAGGAGTCGGAACACGCTAATGTTTTACGTATAGATAACGCAGAGAACTCATCTTAAATAATTGATTTTTGGGGATAGGTGTATAGATTATGATGTGTGAATGGTTAAGTGAAATTCTAATGGCGGATAAACCAGATACAGCTTTGTTAGTGTTAGCGGCAGAATCTGCTTTATCTGATACATTGAGAGCAAAGGCTTTTAACATTACACCAACTAATGTATCTGAAGTTATACAGACGCGACTGCTTTTACTCAAAGCCGTGATGCCTGATTTCCAAACCCAATGCGAAAAATGTTGGGGAATCGAAACCCAATCAATGTTAAAAGTGTTATGGGACTTATGGTTACCCTTGGGGATCAAAATAGCATCTCATCGAAAAAGCTTAAGCAGACCTTTCATCCAAGGTATTTTAGGTATGCAAGGAACTGGAAAAACTACGATGTCGCGGATTCTCAGTTTGATTCTCCAAAAGTTGGGTTATCGTACCTTGTGCTTATCTTTGGATGACTTGTACAAAACTTATAGCGATCGCCTAGTATTAACGCAACAAGATCCCCGATTGATTTGGCGCGGTCCACCAGGTACTCACGATATCCATCTTGGTTTAATTATATTCGATCAGGTTCTGCAAAACAAGGGTCCTGTAAATATTCCTCGTTTCGATAAATCTGCTCATGGTGGGGCTGGGGATCGCACTACTCCACTCGTTATGGCTGATATTGATATTATTCTTTTTGAGGGTTGGTTTGTTGGTGTACGACCCATTGAAGCAAAGATGTTTACTCATGCTCCACCACCCATTATTACCGATCAAGACCGACAGTTTGCTCTAGATATGAATAGTCAGTTGAGTAATTATTTGCCATTATGGGAAAAGCTAGATAGTCTAATTGTACTTGACCCTATCGATTACCGATTTTCTTTAGCCTGGCGTCAACAAGCCGAAAGACAAATGATCGCCACTTTTAAATCAGGAATGAGCGATTCAGATGTGGTGGAATTTGTAAATTATTTTTGGCGATCGCTCCATCCAGAGTTATTCATTAAACCTTTGGTGAAATCGACTGCTGTAGATTTAGTCATTGAGATCAATGGCGATCGTTCCTTGGGGAGGGTCTATAATAATACCTAATCTGAGATAATCCCAAAATAGGTTTATTGTAGTTATATTATACATAGTGCTAAAGTCAAAGCACAATGAAATCTATCTCTAGCCATGAGTATGAAATATTTCGTCGCTGTATGATTGCAGCTCGCAAGGAAGCACAGATGACTCAGGAATCGCTCGCTAAATCTCTTCAAAAACCGCAATCTTTTGTTGCTAAGTATGAGAATGGTGAGCGACGCTTGGATGTAATCGAATTTCTCATAGTTGCTCGCGTAATCGGTATAGATCCTTGTACTATTATCACAAAGGTCGAACAACAAATAGCTGAAGCATCCTTTGAGGAAAAGCCATGAATACAGCAGATGTTCTCAGACTAGCATCTGATTATTTAGCTAGTTTGTCAGGACATACATTTGATATTTTAAACGTATCTAAGCCAATCACTGTAAATGCTGCAGTTAATTTAGCTAAAGTGATATCAAAGCTTTCACCATTACTGGGAAACTTAATTGAATTTAACACTGTTGAGTTCTTAAATAAGCAGGATGATTTTACTGAATTTGGTACATGGAAAAGACAAGATCCAGGATTCCCAGACACTATTTTTGTGGGAAACGTTCAACCAACACCAGGATTAGAGATTAAAGCATGGTTTCCATTGGCGACAGAGATAACCGCCAGGTTCAAAGATAGCCAGAATCACTTTCAGTTTGATCAAACTCACATTGTGATGTTGGCATGGCTACCAGAAAAAGTTATTTACGGAAAGCCTCGTATTCTAGATATATGTATTGTATCTGGTTTATCGGTGGCTTTGGCTAGAGACACTCATTATCACAATCCACCAGACTATCTTGTTTTAGAGCCAGAAGATACAACCCAAAGGACGAGAAATCTACAACAAACCAACACCAGTGGCTACAAGTTTCAAGGTTCTGTTAGTCAGCTTTTGGAAGCTGAAAAAATGGTTGATTCCTGGGGATCTGAAGCTAAAACTTACAAGCCAACCAGAGAATATCAACATCTTCTACGTAACTTATTGATACAATATAAATACAGGTTAGACACCAACTTTGCGAAGATGGATAGGATTGTACACCCTGAAATTGAGGAGTTCAAGAAACGTGTTTACAACATTGAAGTTGCTGGGATGAGAGTTGGCGAATGGAACAGGGTCTTATCAAGTCGCCGAGAAGAGAGTATTAAGAAATTATTACAGGATTACCTGGAAATCAGAGAAGAGAGCATTGATGAACTTCTTGATTAAATCGCTTGACTCCATAATAGAAATAGTCTGGGTCAATCTCACAAGAGTAAGCTTTTCGGTTGATTCTCCGGGCTGCTAAAGAAGCACTAAACAGTCCACCAAAGGGTTCCCAAACTATATCAGATTCATCAGTTGATGATTCAATAATCATTTTCATCAAATCGAGCGGCTTTTGGTTAAGATGCAACGCCTTACCAGAGGGTATTTTAACTCTTTCATCACCTCTTAAGGCTTGGCGTTCCCATACATTGGTAAAACCATAAGGACATTTAAATTTTGATCGCATTTTACTCCATTCTTCCCCTGTTAAAGATTGGTTCCCATCGAGAGAAAAATAAGGTTTTTGTTCAGGGCTACCATGCTCATTTGCATAACTTACTAGTTTTTCAAACATTTCTGGAGGTGGAAAGTACCATAAATGTCCTTGATCAAAATATTTTCGGGTTGCAGCATCCACTACACCACAAGCGTCGTTTGCTTTTCGTAAGGGCAATTTAGTCCGTTTCCATTCTTTTAGTAACCAAGCTTTTAAGGTAAGTTCGTCAATTTTAACTTCTCTTACATACTGAACACAAACTTCTGTAACTACTGGGAACCTGCGAATTTTTTCTGTGTTAACATTCCCTGCGATATGACCTTTACCCTTATTCCAAATATTGCAGTTAACATATCGCCAACCATATTTTTCTAAAATTGGATGTACAACAGCCCAGCCAATTTCTGAGTTCCAAAACCAGAGTGTTGTAGATGGTTTCGATGCTTTTGACCACTCCTCAATATGAGCCTGATACCAATTGGGTAAATCAATGTGATCGGATGTGTCTCCTTCAAAACCAAGAACACCATAAGCTCCATCTGAAATAATTACAGTAGGCTGCTCCCAATCTTGATAATGTTCAAGACTATTACCTAGAAACAAAGCAACATCTTTATCACTCCATTGGGAAAAGTTTAATTTGGTGTTAGGGCTAGTGACCTTTCCACGACCAACTGTACTAGTAGCTTTATATTTTAAGGTTTTTGCAGAACTAGTTTCTAGATTATATTGACTCATTGATTCATAGAAAATTTTAAACCATCACATATATAAATTTATCCTATTTTAGGATATTTGTATAGAAATCAGGTTGGGAATTAGCGGCGATCGCATGGCGCACGAAAAATATTTCTGTCGGGGCAAATCTACACTGCACCTCGACGAATCATTTCAAAACCATATACATATATATCTGCGAACTTACAGCGTTGTTCTTTTTCCCGCCATTCAACAATACCTATTTCGCTCAGGAAAGAAACAAATTCTGACAAATTGGCGATAAAATCCCGTGCTGAATCTTGCCATATTCCTTCCAACTGTTCTCTAGATAGAAAAGCTGATTTTCCCTTCAGGGAATCGAAGAATTTAATCAACTTGGGATATTCTTCTTTAATTTCTTCACAGCGCTTTTCTGAAGCTTTTTTTAAACCAAATTCTAATGAATTTCCTCGAAGTAGGCGATCTGGAGGTATCTTACTCGATGATTTTCCTCTAAAATTTAACTCTTGTTCTTTTGCACCCTTGAGTAATATACTTAGACTTCGAGGAAAAGTAGTATTGCTTGAGTCTGTTAATCGTTCATAAACCCATTGAGAAACATATTTAGCTCTATTTCCACTTCGACGACGACTTCCCCAAAGTAATTCTAAAGCTTTATCAATTGTTTCTTCACTAGCTTGATCAATAGTTTCAACAGGAACGGGAGATAATCGATCAACTAAATTCTTGAATTTTTCCGATTGTATAGCTTGGCGTAGTGCTAATCGTAGGAAATCAATCCTAGCCCACTGCAAGAGAATATCCCGTCCAGTAAAATGACTTTTATTATCAAAACTTAGACGATTCCATATATCTTCTCTTAAAAAGATCTTAAATCTAATTTCTGTTAATCTATTAGCATCACAAGACTGAACCAATTGAAATAAGCCAGTTAATGCTTGCCGTCTTACTTCTCTTACTTCAAGAAAATCCTCATCTAAATCATCGTAAAGAAACCATAGTTTTTGAGACTTATTTATGGCATCTTCGTTAATTATTGTGATAACATCTTTAACTATGAGTATCAGTTGAGATTTAGTGGATAATTCTAGCAAAACTTCAATGCTTTCAGACTGCCATTTTTCTTTAGGTAAAGAATTGATAATCGTTTTTAGTTCATTAAATTTTACTCCTTTTTTCCCTTTAGGAAATTTAAATAAATCTTCCTGATAACATCTAAGTAATAAATAAGCTCTCCAGAAAGCTTCCCATGAACCATTTTTTTGCTGCAACTTTTCATGAATGACTTCAAATTCATCACGGGATGGGCGACTTTCTTGAAATCTCCCATGTCCAGAGAAAAATACAGTATTATCTAAACGACCATGAGCTAGTTTTTGACCAACACTTTTGTGTTTTAGAAATAATAAGTACAGTGCAGTTTTACCTGTCCCTTTTCTTCCTCTTATAAGACATGTTGTATCGTCTAAAAATTTTTCAAAATCAGTGGTACGCTGAAATAGTAGTCCTAAATTATGTTGTGTATCAGCAGCATTTACTTCAGGGAATTCTAGACTTTCAATAATAGTCCATCGCTGCTCTATATTTAAAACCGTGCTCCGTTTAATTTCATCATTCTTTTCATCGATTAAATTAGCAATTTTAGTGTAGTAATCTTGTGTTCCTGGTGCAGGATAACTATCAGCCAAGGCAATTGTTTGCTGATAAGGAATTACTAGAAGTTGTTCCATAGGAGTTTGATAATTATCTATTTCCCATTCATTTCCTTCTGTTTCATAATTTTCATCTGTTACTATTTTGATGCTATTCAGTAATGATTGCCAAATAGATTTTACTTTCGATAAGCCTGTTTTTGTAACATCAGGTACAGGGGAAAAAACGAAATTAATTGATGCTTTTCTAAAAGATTGAAGTGCTTGTAGAAGAAGTTCTATACCTTGTTTATTTTGTTCGTTAGGAAAAAGAAATATAATAGCTTCATCGGCTGCTTGAATTAATGATAAAGCTCCCCATTGATTAATTCCAGTCCTTGAATCTACTAAAAGAATATCAGGTTTTAATTGTTCGTAAATTTCTCGCTTAAAAATAGACCAAAGACTATCATTTACATCAATAACAATGTTAGCGTGGAGATCATCAACTTTAGAGATATAATTAAGGTTTAAATAACCAGCAGGAACAACAAATACTCTCCCTGTAGCATTAGGTATTTTCACTTCACCAAATATTTCAGTAATGCTGATACTTGGCTTTACCCCTTCTGGTAAATAGGAACGCTCATAAAAATAGTCTACAATTCCATATTTTGGCTGTGGATTGAGATTAAATGCTGTACTCAAACCAGGTGCTTCTAAATCTAAATCCACAGCTACTACTTTACGTCCCCGCATTGCTAAAATCCATGCAATATGAGTTAATGCAGTAGTTCGACCTACTCCTCCTTTAAAAGAATAAAAGGTAACAGTTCTAGGTAAACTTGTTTCTTGTTGGGGTAGAATCGCTTGATTTTGTGGGTTTGCCGCTTGGATTGCTAAATCTTGCCAAGTATGTATTGAGGTGGGATTAACAGCCTGTGGTGGTGAAAGATTCAGTGATTCGGCTTCTTGATGTGTATATAGGGAAAGGAACCCAGGAGATAAATGAGGAACCTGGGATTGAATTAAATTGAATATCTGTTCCTTGCGCTGGGAGATAGGTAAATCGGCAAAGCGATCGCTTACAATCGTAAGATTTAATAAGCCCGAAGTAGAAATGTTGACATCTACCCAATCTTGCGGGTTTTGCATATACTGGTTTTTAATCTGCTGTTTTAGCGATATTTGCCAATTTTCTTGCATTTTCCACCTCTCTAAAGTTGAGTAGATTGTGTCTGTAACCAATCTTTGATGCTTTTATAAGCGTACAACCATTTTTTATAATTTTCCTCATCAGGCTCTACTCCAGAATAACGTATATCTATAAAATGTTGACCCATGGGATTTTCAACTTGATCAAGCCATTTCCTGGCTTCTCGGAACTTGTCAAATCTAGAATTGAGTTTATTATGATGTCCCAGAAGTTCTATATAACTATGGGTTTTTAGGTTCTGCATCATACCTCCAGGTAGCGTGTTACAAATAATTGCTTTTATCTGACACTCGATGGTTAACCCACCAAAGTGCATAGCCCCAATTCTTCTTCCTGGTTTACATAATTGGCATAGTAGTATATCAGTATCAATATGGCGCTGAAAAAAAGCTATTTGGTAATCTTCCATATTTATTAAGGATTTGTACTTTATTAATTCTTAATTTAAAAAAACATCATTCTTCAGAGGTATTGCAAATCCACATCAATTCTGGCTACCATATTCTTAATAATGGAAGTGTGACCAAAAATAATTATGAATAGTCGCACTTCTATTATCTAGAATATCAATGAATAATTGGGATTTCATCCTCCCTACGACATAAATTTGTATTTTTTTGCTTCTATTTCCGATCACTGGCGATGGACTAAAGTAGCACTAGCTTGGTCAACCGGCATGAGGATAACTTCGTTGATGTTGACGTGGGGCGATCGCGTAGCACAAAAGAAGATCACATCAGCTACATCATCAGCAGTCAAAGGAGTCAACCCTTGATAAACCCGTTGAGCGCGTTCTGTATCTCCATGAAACCGCACATTGCTAAATTCCGTTTCCACCATTCCGGGGTCCACAGAAGTTACACGAATGGGAGTACCAATTAAATCCTGTTTTAAACCTTCAGAAATTGCTTTGACAGCAGCTTTGGTTGCACAGTAAACATTACCACCAGGATAGGTTTGATGTCCGGCGATCGAGCCTAAGTTAATCACATGACCCCGACCCCGATTAATCATTCCGGGAACAATAAACCGGGTCAGGTAAAGCAAACCCTTAATATTAGTATCAATCATCTCCTCCCAATCGAGGAAATCGGCTTCCTGTAATTTATCTAAACCCCGACTTAAGCCCGCATTATTAATCAGAATATCAATATTTGACCATTCAGGAGGTAACCCAGAGAGAGCAGATTCAACAGCAGGGCGATCGCGCACATCCAATTTGAGGAGATAAACATTCTCAGATGTCAAATGTAGATTCTCAACTAATTCCTCTAGGCGTTCCCGTCTTCGAGCCGTCAAAATTAGTTTGACACCTGCATTCGCAAAAATCTGAGCACAAGCAGCGCCAATTCCACTACTTGCGCCAGTGATAAAAACAATTTGGTTTGTCAAAGAAATCATTGAACAGGGTGTAGGGTGTAGGGTGTAGGGTTATGAGCAAATATTAATCGCTGTATCCCACAATTATCTTTTCACAACCTGCAATCTTTGAGTAATAATAGTCGTCCCGTCACCCCGCAGAATTATCGCAGAAATCCATTCCTTCCCAGGTTTAACGGGTGCTGTTCCCATTTTAAACAACCCACCACCGTTGAGTAACTCTAGATTTACAGGCGTGGAACTAATATATTGCTCTGGTTGAACTGGTTCTTCTAAAGCTGACCCAAAAAGAAAATCATCATCTAATGGTTCTTGAACAATCGCATCGAATTCAAATTTCTGTCCCACTTTGACAGTATCTGGTAGCTTAAAATCAACTTGTGGTGGTTTGTTACCAGATGTTAATTGGGTACGCTCTGACAAAACATCTTGATAAACGATCTTATTATCTACAACTCGTTGACGGGAAAGTATTGTAGCGTTAAGCGTCAAATTATAACCGTTATCAGGAACTGATCCCGTTATTTGGGTGACAGTTTCCGCAATAATAGCATTACCTTCCGGTTTCCAAGAACGCAAACTTGTGCTGTAGCGCAATTTTGGGTAATGCTGCCAAAGTAAAGTCAATGTTTTCTCCAAAGTCTGACGATTTAATCCATCACCATTAATAAAATTAGGGCTATAATTCTGCATCACCTGTTTGAGATTACCTTGGCTTGCATCTGTATCAATTTCCTTCAACAGATTAGTAAGTGTAGATGGAGCATCCACAGAACTGGCGTTGACAATATTAGTTAAACCCAGCACCAGTAGACAGGGAATGAGGGATAAACTGGTGAGAAATCTGTTGTTGCGTTTCATGGATAAAGCGAGAATTTTTCGTATGTAACTAATATTTTACTGATTCAATTAAATAAGATAAGGAATTTGTTTTATCTTAGTTAAGCTAGGCGCTAAATAATATAGCTTTAATGGCAAACGTACCCCATAAATTACTCATAGCTGCTAGTGGAACTGGTGGACACTTGTTTCCGGCGATCGCATTGGCAGAAAAACTGCCAGATTATACAATTGAATGGCTGGGTGTCCCCAATCGGCTAGAGACTCAGCTTGTACCCCAACAGTATCCTTTGCATACTATTGCAGTCACAGGTTTTCAGCAAGGTTGGAGTCTGTCCTCGCTGCGAGTTTTATTACAACTTACTGGCTCAATTATCAAAGTTAGACAGCTACTCCAACAAGGAAAATTTACAGGATTAGTCACAACTGGTGGTTATATTGCTGCTCCTGCGGTAATTGCGGCTCGGTCTTTAGGATTACCTGTAATATTTCACGAATCTAACGCCATTCCAGGTAAAGTAACGAGATTCTTTGGTCCTTGGTGTACTACAGTGGCTTTAGGCTTTGAAGCAGCTGCTAAATATTTACCCAAAGCCAAAAATATTCATGTTGGTACTCCTGTACGTTCTCAATTCCTCAGCCCGGAAATTACCCCCAGACTCGATTTATCTATTCCCGATGCTGTACCTGTAATTGTGATTTTTGGCGGTAGCCAAGGTGCTGTAGCACTGAATCAATTGGTACGACAGGCGGCGATCGCTTGGTTTGCAACCGGGGCTTATGTAGTACATTTGACAGGTGATAAAGACCCTGATGTGGGTAGCTTGCAACATCCACAATATATAGAGTTATCTTTTTATCACAATATGTCCGCTTTGTTACGCAGGGCTACTTTAGCCATTAGCCGTTCAGGCGCGGGGAGTTTAACTGAATTAGCTGTATGTGGGACACCTGCTATTTTGATCCCTTACCCTTTTGCAGCAGAAGACCATCAGACCTATAATGCATTAGTATTCACGCAAGCTGGAGCAGCATTAGCTTTTCCACAAGATCAATTAACCGCCGAAATTTTACAAACTCAGGTTTTAGAGTTACTCGCGTCACCCACCCAATTGGCTAAAATGGGGGAAAGAGCCAAGGCGATCGCCATTCCTGAAAGCGCGGATAAATTGGCTTCTTTAGTGCGAGAAGTATTAGAAACCTGATAGAAAATTCATTCATAGAAAAATCGCTTTCTCTACAGGAGTTAATTAATCCTTGACTCTGGCTTAACTTCTCCTTAAACATATACTTAAATAATTATTATTCATATGATCATGTTTCTAGTGGCAATTGTCCTAATTTTTTGCTCATATGGTTCGGAATGATACTAGTTGTGCGAATGTTGACATACTATGCTAATTAACAACTTAGCTTTGCGACACAGTTTGAATGGGTATAGCACCATTTTATCTGATGCCAAAGCTTTTCTGGCATTGTTGCAAGAAGAACAAGTAATTCGGGAATCCTACCTAAATCGATTTGCGGAAATCGAAAGCGAGGTAGAAGAAACAGGAACTTATTGGCAACGCTTTGATGAACTAACTTACGGAGCAAAATTGGCATGGCGTAATAGCACCCGATGCGTGGGGCGTAGTTACTGGAACTCATTAGAAGTTCGCGATTGTCGCAGCTTGAATCAGGCAGAAGAAATATTCGAGGCTATGGTTGAGCATCTCCGGTTATCTACTAACGGTGGTCGTATCAAATCCCTTGCTACCATCTTTGCACCGGCAGAACCAGGCCAAGCTGGAATCCGGATTTGGAATGAGCAAATCGTTCGCTATGCAGGCTACCGACAGACAGACGGTTCAGTGGTGGGTGACCCGAAGTATATCGAGTTCACAGAACTGGTACAGCGAATGGGCTGGAAAGGAGGACAAGGCACTCCCTTTGACATCCTGCCCATCGTGATTCAAATGCCAAATCAATGTCCAAAGCTGTTTGAGTTACCTCATGATGCGGTACTAGAAGTGCCTATCCAACATCCTGAATACTCTTGGTTTGCAGAACTTGCTCTCAAATGGCACGCGTTACCAGCAATTAGCAACATGATGTTGGAGATTGGTGGGGTTCAGTATACAGCCGCACCCTTTAATGGCTGGTATATGGGTACGGAAATAGCTGCTCGCAACTTTGCGGATGAGAACCGCTACAATTTATTACCTATTGTGGCAAAAATGATGGGTTTAGACACTTCTTATGACCATACTTTATGGCGTGACCGTGCTATGGTTGAGTTGAATGTTGCGGTTTTATATTCATTCCGACTTGCTGGTGTGACTATAGTTGACCATCACAGTGAAACTCGTCGCTTCACACAATTTGAAAAGAGCGAAGCGTCTGCGGGAAGAAATACTTACGCAAATTGGGCATGGATTGTACCTCCCATATCCGGCTCGACGACTAAAGTTTTCCACCGTAACTATGAAGATATTGAGGTCAAGCCTAATTTCTATTGTCAGCCTGATCCCTGGCAAGAGTTTGTCTCTCACAAACAGTCTGGCTGTCCTTTCGCCCACTAAGAACAACTGTTTTTTCACTTTTCTAACTCAAGGAAGAGGCAGTGCAGCTTTTAGGCTCCTACCAAGGAGCTTCTTCGTTTATTTAGCATTATTAAATGCAACCTAGTAGCTATTGAGCATTATATCTCAGAACTATCAGCAGTTAACTGGATTAGAAGTAGGTGGAAACGTGACAGGTAGTGATGGTGAATCTGTCAGTAAAAAAGTTAACTTTTTAGCAAAAATGACACAAAGGGCAAAGTACCTAGTATCCTAATTAGACAGGTTAAAATTCTATCATTCTAACTGGGGTAAATGACGATGCCTGAGAGTAGCATTGCAAAGCGGTTAATTTATTACCTACTGACGGGTTTATTGCTTTTAGGATTAGTGGAGTATGTAAATATTGTTCAACCTTTTGATACGCAAACGCAGATAAACCTATCTACTAGGGTAAATTTAGCTAAATCCCACATGGCTAATTATCCAGCTACAAGTAGCAAGAATTCTCTGACTGGTAAAATGTTAGGCGAAAAAACAGCAATAGATTTAGTCTGGAAATTAGCACAAGTTCAGCATAAAGCTAGAGAAATAGAGCAACTAACCCATGGAAGTATACATGTGACAGCTTTAGTAGATAGCACTCCTACTATCAATCAACCATACTATATAGTTAGAGTGTACGAAAATCATCCAGACAAAAGTACAAATCCCATTTATTGGTTTCGCGTCTTAAATCCTAGTGGTGGGATCGAGGCTTTAGATTTAGTGGATAATAAATATATTCCCTTAGATAAATGGAATCCTGATGGACGCTAATCCTTGGAGCTACAAGCCTTGGTGGTGCCAACCTTGGTCAATCATGCTCACAACTTTTACTTTGATTGGTCTGAGCTGGCTGTTATTTAAAACCATTTGGTTCACTTGTCTCGTCGCTATACCTCTATTGATTTGGATGAGCTTTTTTGTCTTCGTCTGGCCAAAGCTGATGGTTCAGAGTCACGCATTATCAACCAATCTACTAGAGATAAATAAAAAGTAAGTTTCTTTAATTTATTACTTGCTGTCCGTGACTGCGTGGGTCATCTTGATTTTTATTTTCAGTTAAGGTAGTGGAAAATGGGGACATTTTGCCACTTGCTTGTACGTAGGGGAGAGGAGAACCAGCTATCAAAGCCTCTAAATTGCTAGACATAATCCTGTGTGGTATGTCACCAATTGCTTCAGAGATACTCTGACCTGATTTGGACAAAAAGACAAAATGAGGAATTCCATCTACACGATATTTCAACATTTCTGGCAACCATTTGCTGTTATCTACGTTCAGCATGACAAAATTCAGCTTACTGCTATACTCTTGTTTTAACTGAGCTATATCCGGCGCCATTCTTTGACAGACTGTACACCAGTCAGCGTAAAATTCTACTAATGTTGGTTTACCATTACTCGTAGCTAGTTCTAATGATATAGAAGTTTCACTCATTTGCGCGAGTGAGACTGAGGTTGATTCTGCTCTCAGTCCTAAAAATAAGGTACCGCCAAGAATAATAGCGACGATAGCAATAATAAAGTTTCTGGTTCGCTTACCAGTGGTCGAATTTACGGGTTGCTCTACATTCATAAAATATAAACTTAATCTAGCTTAATATTAGTTTACCTGAAATCTCATCTATGAAAAAACGAGTTACACTTACTTTTCCCAAACGGGCTGTACAAATGCCGGTTACTTATAGGTTAGCCAAAGAGTTTAACGTTGCGGCTAATATTATCCGTGCTCAAGTCGCACCAAATCAAATTGGTAAATTAGTGGTTGAACTATCGGGAGACATTGACCAGCTAGACGCAGCTATTGATTGGATGCGATCGCAACACATCAATGTTTCCCATAGTTTAGGAGAAATTGTCATCGATCAGGATATATGTGTGGACTGTGGATTATGTACTGGGGTTTGTCCCACGGAAGCACTTTCTTTGCATCCAGAAACTTATAGGTTGAATTTCACGCGTTCACGCTGTATTGTGTGCGAACAATGTATTCCTACTTGTCCTGTACAAGCGATTTCTACCAACTTATAAATGCACTGTTTGATAGTAGTTTAGAGGCTGGGTGGTAAAATTAAAGTATCGATTTCATGGATTACCCCATTGGTAGCGGGGATATCTGCTTTGATAATTTGAGCATCATTGACAGTAATTACCGGAGAATTATTCTTCACCGTAATTGGGTCGCCTTGAAAACTGTTTAAAAAACCAGACTTTAAATCATTAGTGGTTATTTTTCCCAGGACTAGATGATAGGTCAATATCTTGACCAAGACTTCTTTATTTTCGGGCTTGAGTAAGTCTTGCAATCCACCTGGCGGTATTTTAGCGAATGCTCCATCATTAGGCGCAAAAAGAGTGAATGGACCTATTCCTTGCAATGTTTCGATTAATCCTGCGGCTTTCAACGCCTTACTCAGAATGGTGAGGTTTTTTAGGGATGTGATGACTACTGTCAAGTCTTTGGTTGCTACTTTTGAAACTGAGGGAATTGCTGGTGGAGTAGTACTAGGCAAAATAATTGCAGGTGCTTGAGCTTTGGGAGTAGTCGGAACTTGTATATTTCCTCCGGTTGTAGGTACTCCCGATTTGGCAGGAATTGTCACCAAGAGGCTAAGTCCGGTTATTGCCAATATACCTGCGAATTGCCGCAGTAATTTTCTGTAAATAGTTGTCATAAATTTATCTGGTCTGAGTTCTAGGCAAATTATATTCAGACTTATAACATAATTTAGGATCGGACTCAGGATTCCTTTTTGATAAAGATGATTTAATCATTTAATCTCAAGATAGAATTGTAAAGTCTATAAATAAACCAGTTATAGGATAGGCAATAAGTATGCTGGAATTATATCAGTGGGAATTATCTCAGTATTCGGAAAAAGTGCGTTTAATTCTGGACTACAAAGGCTTAGAATATCGCAAAATTGAAGTCGCTCCCGGAATTGGCCAGGTAGAATTATTTCGTCTGACAGGTCAAAGACAGGTTCCCGTACTCAGGGATGCTCATAGATATATTGTAGATTCTACTGCTATAGCTAAGTATTTGGAGTCTGAATATCCAGAGCCGGTTTTATTCCCAAGCGATCCCCAAAAACATGCTCTTTGTTTATTAATAGAAGATTGGGCGGATGAAACAATTGGGGTTAAAGGAAGAAAAGCTCTATTCGCAGCCATTAGCCAAGACCAGAATATTCGCAAGTCTTTGCTCCCTGTTTCTACACCAGATATTGTGAAAAATGCAGTGGAATTTTTTCCCAGTGATTTATTCTCGGTGCTGGGACTAGGTCTCGGTTTGAGCCAAGATACAATCAATCAGGCGATCGCTAGTTTGAAGCAAGATTTAGCCTTACTCACAGCATTATTGAAAGACAGTCCTTACCTCTTGGGGGATACACCAACTTTAGCTGATTTCACTGTAGCCGGATTATCGCTATTATTGAAATTCCCACCGTCAGGTTACTTGGACTTACCAGATTCTTTGGCAGGAAAGGGATTACCCATCTTGGCAGAAAATCCTGATTATGCAGAATTTTTTAGCTGGCGCGATCGCCTCTACACTCAATTTAGAAAACCTTTACCTGGTAAATCTCCAACTAGCATTGCTATTCAATAAGGAATCCATAGCCCATAGGGAAAAACATCATTCTGATGGATAATATGAATTCGGGACAACCATTAGGTTCAGTCATTCAAGGTTCTCTGACTGGGGGGTTAGAAATTAGATTACACCCAGATATTTCTGTGGAGGATATGCGGGTGGGTAAGTTTTTAGTAGTTCAAGGGGTGCGATCGCGGTTTTTTTGTATATTGACAGACGTAGCTTTAGGAACTGCGAATACTCGGATTATAGCTAATCCTCCTAGCTGGGAAGATACATTTTTGCGAGAAATTCTGGCTGGGAGCGGAGTCTATGGGATGATCAATTTAGCACCCATGTTGATGTTTACCCCGGAATCGCTAGAAGCATTATCCTCAAAAAATGGTAAATTAGCCGTCAATCCGACTGGTTTAGCATCCTTTCAACCCCAAACCAGCACAACAATGGAATTACTACCTGTAAAAACCATTCCTAGTCACTTTAGCCAAGTATATGAAGCCGACGTTGCTGATTTTCGCCGTGTATTTGGCTGGGAAGATGACCCGGAAAGGAAAAACTTCTCCATTGGTAAACCCTTGGATATGGATGTTCCTGTATGTATCGACTTAAATAGATTTGTGGAACGGAGTAACGGGGTTTTTGGTAAATCAGGTACTGGTAAATCTTTCCTGACCAGATTGCTTCTAGCGGGTGTGATCCGCAAAAATGTCGCTGTCAGCCTAATTTTTGATATGCACTCAGAATATGGTTGGGAAGCAGTCGCAGAAGGTAAAAATGTCAATACGGTTAAAGGGTTAAAACAGTTATTTCCTGGTAAAGTGGAAGTATATACCCTCGACCCAGAAGCGACTAAACGCCGGGGAGTACGTGATGCGCAAGAACTTTATCTCAGTTACCAGCAAATTGAAATTGAAGATATTAAATTATGTAGTCGAGATTTAGGACTTTCAGAAGCGGCTTTAGACAACGCTAATATTCTCTATAACGAATTCCAAAAGGATTGGATTATTCAATTATTGAATATGAGCAATGAAGATATTGAGATGTTTTGTGATGAGAAGCGAGGACACAAAGGCTCAATTATGTCTTTACAGCGCAAAATATTACGCTTAGAAAGCTTAAAGTACATGCGGGCAGTTTGTCCCCAAAACTATATCAATAAAATTTTGCAATCTTTGGAAGCTGGGAAGAATGTAGTGGTAGAATTTGGTTCCCAGTCAAATATGCTTTCCTACATGTTGGTGACCAATATGATCACCAGACGTATCCATGAGCAATATGTCAAAAAAGCCGACAAATTTTTGCAGAGCAAAAATCCTTTAGACCGGCCCATCCCATTAATGATTACAATAGAGGAAGCACACCGCTTTCTCGACCCAGGTGTGGTTCAAAGCACCATTTTTGGAACGATCGCCAGAGAGTTACGCAAATACTTTGTCACTCTTTTGATAGTTGATCAACGTCCATCGGGGATAGATAATGAGATTATGTCTCAGATTGGTACGCGGATCACGGCTCTACTAAATGACGAAAAAGATATTGAGGCGATCTTTACGGGTGTATCCGGTGCTGGTAGTCTCCGTTCAGTTCTAGCCAAGCTAGATTCCAAGCAACAAGCCTTGATTTTAGGTCACGCTGTGCCTATGCCTGTAGTAGTTCGTACCCGTCCCTACGACGAAACTTTTTATCGGGAGATTGGCGATATAGCTTGGGAAGAAAAGTCAGATGCAGAAGTTTTTGCAGCTGCGAAACTAGCAAGGGCTGATTTGGGGTTCTAAGGACAGGGGATCACTCCATCACAGCAGGGGATAGAGTTCGGTTATCCCACTACTTTGAGGCAACAGAAGTAGGGTTTTTCGCGTCACTATAGATGTAGTTGAAACATAGGGAAGCATAAATTAAGATACAGGAATTTTGCTCTCTTATTCTATATAAGAGGGAGATTTATCTCAACCACTTTACTATCATCTAGGTTTGTCATAACATAAAGGAAAGTAGAACTCATATTGACTTCGTATTTTAATGTTGTCGTTAGGTTCCCAAAACTAAGCAAAGCCAGGAAAAATTTGGCACTGTAGCCTAGTTTAGAGCATAATGAAATTCCCAAATTGAGCAGGGTCGGGAAACTCATCTTCAAGAGATATCGTCTGTAAATAAAAGGGGTTATTTTTAGCTACTTAATGAAAGTGGCGCTCGATACTCAAGCGATGTGTATAGCACCCTGGTACATTGACCCTAATTGAAAAAGTATTCCTTGCGTTACGTTTGTAGAGGACAACGCACCAATGCCTACAGTTAACATCCAAATTGAAACTAATAATCCCAAATTCACGGCTGATATGGTGCGAACCTATCTGCGGGAAATTGGTCGTGTACCGTTGCTGACTCGTGAGCAAGAGATTGTTTACGGAAAGCAAGTACAGCAGATGATGTCTTTGCTAGAAGCGAAAGCAGCTCTGGGTAAAGAACTGGAACATGAGCCGAGTATCCCAGAATGGGCGATTCATGTGCATCAATCCGAAAGCCAGATTAAGCAGATAATTGCTCAAGGTAAGCACGCTAAACAAAAAATGTTTGAGGCGAATTTACGCCTGGTAGTAGCGATCGCTAAAAAGTACCAAAAGCGAAATATGGAATTTTTGGATTTGATCCAGGAAGGCACCTTAGGACTGGAAAGAGGAGTGGAGAAATTTGACCCAATGCGCGGTTATAAGTTCTCGACTTATGCTTATTGGTGGATTCGCCAAGCGATTACCAGAGCGATCGCCCAACAAGGAAGGACTATTCGCTTACCGATCCATATTACAGAGAAGCTGAACAAAATTAAAAAAGTCCAGCGGGAGTTGGCGCAAAAATTAGGGCGATCGCCGACACCAGCAGAAATTGCCAAAGAATTAGAGTTAGAACCGGCGCAAATTCGCGAATATATGAATATGGCGCGTCAACCAGTTTCTTTGGATGTGCGGGTAGGAGATAACCAAGATACTGAACTGCAAGAGATGCTGGAAGATGAAGGTCCATCGCCAGAATACTACACAACGCAGGAATTTTTGCGTCAAGACCTGAATAGTCTATTAGCAGAGCTGACACCTCAACAAAGAGAAGTTGTCGCCCTACGGTTTGGATTAGAAGATGGCAATGAGTTGTCCTTAGCTAAAGTGGGAGAAAGATTGAATCTCAGCCGAGAACGTGTCCGTCAATTAGAGCATCAAGCTCTGGCTCACTTGCGTCGTCGTCGGGGGAATGTCAAGGAATACGTTGCTAGTTAAACATAGATTTTGTCAACCACGCCTCCTGATTTCAGGGGGCGGTTTTTTTCATTTTGGGGTTATTCTAGGGAATAATAAATAATAATTTCTAATTAGTATTTGAGAAATTTAATATCTACTTAGTTGAGGAAAAGATGACTAGTGATACTATCACTGTAGATAAAGATACTTATGAGTCTTGGCAAAGAGAAATCATAGAACTCCGCCAAACAGTCAAAGCCTTGCGTGAAAGTGAAGCACAATTACAAGAAAAGGTTCAGTACATCAGCGAACACCAAAAAGTAGATTCTAAATTAAAAGAGCAAGAACAGTTCTTAAAAAGTATTTTTGAAGGCTTTGCTCAAATAGTATTTGTGATCGACATTGCGGAAAATGGGGAAGCTCGTTACAGCGGGTGGAATTTATTAGCGGAAAAATTCAGTGGACTGACTCAAGCACAGGTTATCGGTAAATCACTCGAAGATATACATGGTGTAGTTCAAGCTGCAAAAATGCATCAGAGAAATATGAAATGTATAGAAATGGGTGTTAGCATTACCTGTGAAGAATTCGTGACAATTAATGGCGAGGATGATTGGTACCTTACCACTATTAATCCGCTGAAAGACGAAACAGGCCGAGTTTATCGCTTAGTCGCGACAACAGTAAATATTACAGAGCGTAAACAAGCAGTAGAAGCTTTGAAAGCTAGTCAGCATTTTGTGCAAAGTATTGCTGATTCTTCTCCTAATATTCTCTATATTTACGACCTAGAAACGCAACGAAATGTTTATATAAATCGAGAACTGACTGCTGTCCTTGGTTATTCTCCCACAGAGATCCAACAGATGAAGCCAATGGATATCCGTAAAATTGTCCATCCGCAAGATAGGCGTAGTTTCAGAGAGAGATTACAAAAATTTTCCACGGCTAAGGATGGAGAAATTTTTGAATTTGAATTTCGGGTACTTCAAGCCAATGGTGAATGGTGTTGGTTATATACCAGAGAAACAGTATTTAGTCGTATTGCGAATGGGAAAGTAAAGGAAATTCTCTGTGTCGGGACTAATATTACCGAACGCAAAATATGGGAAATAAAATTGCAAGAACAGACCAAAAACTTAGAGAATGCGCTTAAAAATCTCAAATTTGCCCAAATTCAACTAATTCAAAGCGAGAAAATGTCTTCTATTGGTAGTATGGTGGCGGGTATTGCTCATGAAATTAACAATCCAGTTAATTTCATTCATGGTAATCTCGTTCCTGCGACCGAATATATTCAAGATTTATTGGGCTTAGTGGAACTTTACCAGCAGCATTACCCCGATCCGGTTCCAGAAATCACCGCAGAAATTCAAGATATTGAACTGGAATTCCTCAAAAATGACATAGCTAAAATTTTACAATCTATGCGTGTAGGGACAGACCGCATCCGCGAAATTATCCTCTCATTGCGGAATTTTTCCCGTCTAGATGAAGCTGAATGTAAGCAGGTAAATATACATGATGGAATTGATAGTACCTTGATGATTTTGCAAAATCGTCTCAAAGCCAAACTGTATCATCCAGAAATTTCTGTAATTAAACAGTATGGCAATATTCCGTTGATTGATTGCTACGCTGGTCAACTCAATCAAGTATTTATGAATATTCTCAGCAATGCTATTGATGTCTTAGAAAATATATCTTCGGAGAAAACTGGCGAAATTCGCATTCAGACAGAAATGCTCAATCGGGATCAGTTAGTCATTCGCATATCAGATAACGGTCCAGGAATACCTGTGGAAAATATAACCAAATTATTTGACCCCTTTTTCACTACAAAAGAAGTAGGAAAAGGTACAGGGTTAGGTTTATCCATTAGTTACCAAATTGTTGTGGAAAAACATGGAGGAAAATTATATTGTGATTCAGCGCCAGGAAGAGGAACAGAATTCGTGATTCAAATTCCCATAACTCAGCCAGAAGCCCGAATCTAAAATTTATCTTATGATCGCTGTTAATTAATCCCACAACCAAGCAAATATATCTCTGACTGTTAGGATTAACTCATTCGCAAACGTCGGTACTGTTAGTACAGCATCTAACTTATCAAATACCTGAGTTTCTTGGTGAGGTTGAAAAACAAATATAGTTTCTTCCTCTGGATCAATTAACCAACCTATTTGAGTCCCATGTTGCAAACAATGAAGGATATTTTTTATAACTTTTATTGGACTTTGATCGGGTGACAAGATTTCAATTGTCCAATCTGGAGCCATCAGGAATTTATTCGCAACTCTCCCATTTTCATTGCGGGGAATTCGGTTCCAAATAAAAACCGTGATATCGGGTACGATTGAACACCCACCAAATGTACAACGTAGCTCAGTAATAGCACGCGCAATCCGTTTGGGTTTGACCACTGCGTTGATAGCAGTTGCAAACTCAATTTGAATTATGCTGTGTTCTCCTTGTGGCATTAGTTTCTGAATAATTTGACCATTAACGTACTCACTCGCAGGTTTTGTTTCTGGTAGTTGTAAAAATTCATCTAATGTCAGACTTTTATCCAGTGTTTTGAGCATTTGGGTATCACCTCTCCGAATACCAAACTAAAACTAAACCCCATTTTAACTTCTTTGTTTTGTTCATTAATCCAACAACCAAGCAAATACATCTCTGACTGTTAGTATTAACTCATTAGCAAACGCTGGTACAGGAAGTACTGTATCCAATTCATCAAATACCTGAGTCCCTTGCTGACGTTGAACAACAAATATAGTTTCTTCCTCTGGATCAATTAACCAACCTATTTGAGTCCCATGTTGCAAACAATGAAGGATATTTTTTATAACTTTTGTTTGACTTTGATCGGGTGACAAAATTTCAATTGTCCAATCTGGAGCCATCAGGAATTTATTCGCAACTCTCCCATTTTCATTGCGAGGAATTCGGTTCCAGATAAAAACTGCGATGTCAGGTACGATTGAACGCCCGCCAAATGTACAACGTAACTCAGTGTAAGCCCGCGCAATTTGCTTGGACTTAACTACATGGTTGATAGCAGTTGTAAAATCACTTTGAATAGTACTATGTTCTCCTTGTGGCATCGGTTTTTGAATAATTTGACCATTAACGTACTCACTCGCAGGTTTCGTTTCTGGTAGTTGTAAAAATTCATCTAATGTCAGACTTTTATCCAGTGTTTTGAGCATTTGGGTATCACCTCTCTGAATACCAAACTAAAACTAAACCCCATTTTAACTTCTTTGTTTTATTAATTAATCCCACAACCAAGCAAATACATCTCTGACTTTTAGGATTAACTCATTAGCAAACGCTGGTACAGGAAGTACTGCATCCAATTCATCAAATACCTGAATCCCTTGCTGACGTTGAAAAACAAATATAGTTTTTTCTTCTGGATCAATTAACCAACCTATTTGAGTCTCATGTTGCAAACAATGAAGGATATTTTTTATAACCTTTGTTGGACTTTGATCGGGTGACAAGATTTCAATTGTCCAATCTGGAGCAATCAGGAATTTATTCGCAACTTCCCCATTTTCATCTCGCGGAATTCGGTTCCAGATAAAAACCGCGATGTCGGGTACTATTGAACGCCCGCCAAATGTACAACGTAGCTCAGTAATAGCACGCGCAATCTGCTTGGACTTAACTACATGGTTGATAGCATTTGTAAAATCACTTTGAATTATACCGTGTTTTCCTTGTGGCATCGGTTTTTGAATAATTTGACCATTGACATACTCACTCGCAGGTTTTGTTTCTGGTATTTCTAAAAACTCCTCTAATGTCAACTTTTTATCCAGTGTTTTGAGCATTTGCGTCTCACCTCTCCAACTACCAAATTACTTCTATCTTACACTTAATAAATAACTTAATGTTATTTAGGTTTAAACTCTACATATTTACCATCTAAACCTTGAACAATCGTGCGTGTATTACTAATCAGCATTTTTTGGTAAGTATCACCCTCTGAACCTTTTTCGCCCAAGCCATCAGCAAATAGCTCTTGTTTTGCAACTTTAACTTTCGCCTCTCTAGCCACAGCTTGAATCAATTTTGGATTAATTGTCACTTCCGCAAAAATAGTGGGGACACCACTTTTTCTAATATCTTTAACTAATGCGCCGACTCTTGTTGGTGTAGGCGCTTCTTCTGTACTAATCCCACCTAAAGCCCCTTCGATAGGTATACTATAGGCTTTAGCATAGTATCCAAAAGCATCATGGGTGGTAACTAATTTGCGTTGTTGCGGTGGAATTGTGGCAATCTGTGCTTTAATCCACGTATCTATCTGACCTATTTCATTTGTGAGTTTTTCAGTCTTATGAGTATAAATTGCTGTATTACTCGGCGCTACCTTGATTAGTTCACGGGAAATGACTTGGGCGATCGCTATACCATTACGAGCATTGTGCCATACATGAGGATCATTGACAGTTTTCCCATCTTCTTCAAAGTGTTGAGGTTGGGAAACTGCGACTTCATCCACAGCCACTTTAGGCGCAGAATTTGGCGTAGCTTTGATTAATTTGATCAAAGCAGGTTCAAAGTTATAACCAGCATAGAGAATTAACTTAGCTCTTTCAATCGCTTTACTATCTTCCGGTTTTGGCTGGTATACATGAGGGTCGGACCCCGGATCGATTAAGCATTTGACGTCAATCGTATCCCCAGCGATCGCCTTGGCTAAACCACAAGTAACTGTGTTGGTAGCTACGACTAAGGGACCTTTAGTTTCTTTAACCGAACTACAGCCAATTAAGCCAAAGGTAAGCGCTAAAACCGTTAGGGACTGGAATTTGAATATCATTATAGTGATTTGACATTTTGGTTGTGATTATCATTATCATTATGATATAAATTCAGGTAAATTTATTTATGTTGGAAGTTAAACATTTAGGAGTAGATTACCGAGGAGTAATAGCCGTCGAAGATGTTAGTTTCAGGTCTATCCCCGGACAGCTAATGGGTATAATTGGTCCAAATGGTGCGGGTAAAAGCACAATGGTCAAAGCTATTTTGGGCTTAATACCCTCTAGCGCGGGAGTGGTGAGGTTTCGCGATCGCTCACTCAAGCACCAGTTAAAGTCAGTTGCTTATGTCCCACAGCGCTCCCAGATTGACTGGGATTACCCAATTACAGTAGGGAATGTGGTGATGATGGGGAGAACTGTACAGACTGGCTGGTTGCGCAGACCTTCGCTTAAATCGGAACAAATAGTCCGACAGGCTTTGTCTAGAGTGGAAATGCTAGAGTTGCGATCGCGTCCAATTGGAGAATTATCAGGAGGACAACAGCAGCGGGTATTTTTAGCCAGAGCTTTAGCACAGGAAGCGGAATTATTCTTCTTTGATGAGCCGTTTGTGGGGATTGACAAAAAAACAGAAGCGATTATGTTTGATGTGTTTAACGAACTGAAATCGCAAGGTAAGATTTTGCTGATAATAACTCATGACTTAGGTACAGCTTTATCAGAATATGACCAGTTAATGTTGTTAAATAAAAAAATTATCGCTACTGGTTCTCGCTCAGAAGTAATGACAGTAGATAATCTCCAGCGCGCTTATGGTGACAGTATATTTTTATTAAACAGGAAAATACCTCAATGCTAAATTGGCTATTAGAACCACTCAGTTTTGAGTTCGTGCGCGAAGCAATTATCACAGCAATTCTTCAGGGTATTCTTTGTGCTGTGGTGGGAACTTACCTGATTGTACAACGCATGGGATTACTGGGAGATGTGATCGCTCATGCGGTATTACCGGGGTTAGCTATAGCATTTTTCTTCAAAGTGGATATTTTCATAGGTGCGTTCATTTCTGGTACTCTCAGCACATTCGTGATTAACTGGATTCAATGCCAATCTCGGATTAAAGTTGATGCAGCAATGGCATTAGTTTTTTCAGGATTTCTATCTTTAGGTATTATATTGATTACTCTTTTAAAGAGTAAACTAGACCTACATGAATTTTTATTTGGTGATATCTTGGGTGTGACAGTTAATGATGTTTTACGGACTACATTTATCACGATTTTTGTTTTGATCTTAGTTAAAATATTCTACAAAGAATTATTGTTTTATACTTTTGACCCCCTTGGTGCTCAAGCGAGTGGATTACCGATTAATTTGATTCAGTTTGGTTTGACTGGTGCTATTACTCTGACAATTATTGCTAGTATGCAAACAGTGGGTGTAGTATTAGTGATCTCCCTCTTGATAGGTCCAGGAATAACAGCTTATTTATTAGTTAAAGAATTACATCACATTATGCAATTAGGTACAATTATTAGTATGATTTGCAGTGTTAGTGGAATATACATTAGCTATTACTTAAATGTCCCCTCAGGTGCAGCAATAGCTTTAGTTATTTCGGTGCTGTTTCTATTGACACTATTTTTTAGCCCCTCACAAGGAATTTTGACGAAACCAGAAGTAGTGCGTCCTTCAATTAGATTATTTAGCCAGTTTATATCTAAAAAAAAGAAATGAGTTAAACTGGACAGAAACATATAAATAAGTCACTTCTACCACTCTAGCCAATTCCTACTCTAACAAATCAATTAATGTGGCAAAATTAAGAAGTGGGACAGATATAGTCATCAGTAATGAAAGAAGGAGAATACAGCAATGACTCAAGTAAGTGAATTATATTCTCTGTATGAAGCTGATAATGAGCAATGGTTAGCACAAACCCTAAAACTATTAAAGGAAAAACGACTCGAAAATCTCGACTTAGAACATTTAATCGAGGAATTAGAAGCTGTGGGTCGTCGAGATAAATTAACGGTTGAAAGTTTTCTAGAACAAATTATCAGACATTTATTACTACTACAATATTGGGAAGATCAATATGAACATAATGCTAATCATTGGCAAGCTGAAATTATCAGTTTTAAAATCCAACTCAACGAATATTTAAGTCAAAATCTCCGAAATCATTTACAGGAAAATCAAGCAAAAGTTTATCAGAAAGCATTAAAATACGTCAACCGGAAAACAGGTATGAAAATTCATTTTCCTGAAGATTGTCCCTATAATCTCGAACAATTATTAAATCAAGATTGGCTACCTTGAAAATATGTTAATTATTTATCTCCCAATCTTGAATAAGCAACTTGTTAATACGCTGGAATTCTCTGGTGTTATGAGTGACGAGGGTTAAGTTATTTGACAATGCTATCGCTGCAATTTGTAGATCATACGCTCCAATGGGAGTACCTAAGATTTCTAATTGTGAGCGAATCATCCCAAATATCATTGTCGATAAATCGTCAAAGGGTAGCGATATAAATTGAGTTAAAAATTCTTGTTGTAAGGTAAGATTACGTTCTGGGTTAGTACTTTTAATTGCGCCATAAAATAATTCAGCGCATATAAATAATGCAAGTATTAGTGTCTAAGAGGAATTTCACACAATTGCTTCCCTTTCTGGTTGTTTTCCTTGGGGATGGCGAAAAAATGTATCGTCTTGGATACATCCATAAAATTTAATCAGGGGATATTCTGAAGTTTCGGTTTCAATATCCGCTTTATCTTGATTAATTTTAAGAAGACGCAAGAAGCTTAAAACCTCTATAAGCATATCCTCTGATATAGAATCTAGTTCTTGGAGAATCATTTGCTTTGTATTCATTGTTCCTCCTTTTTCTATAAATTAACATAATTACTAAAAAAAACTATTTCTTGAAGATTGTCCCTATGCTCACAGAGCAATTATTAAATCAGGATTGGCTACCTTGAAAAAGACACTCACGCTCGTCTGAGAACAAAAAAGAAAGGCTGGGATGATTTCTTAAAATCCATAATTCCTAGCACAGTATTATCATCTACTTTTCTAAAAGAGTCATTAATCGGTAGATAGTCATATATCATAGTAGCACTGACCTTACCTCGATATTCCATCATTCGCAGTCTGGCTTGACTTGCTTCTGTTTTTAGCAAGGAATTAGTCAGTATCAATAACGGTTTGAGAGACTTATTTTTGAGAATGGGTAACTTCAAAACCCATTCCATCGCTATAGGATTGGGCGCAACCTTAAAAACCTTTTCCTGATTATCTAAAAATAATAAAGGATGTACATTCTCTGGATCAATAAATTCTTTCCCATACCAATTAGATGTCTCTAGTAAACCATCCATGGGATGATCTGTATGTAGTCCAGAGCCAATCCATCGACCGAACATAAAGTTTAAACTTACAGGGTCTAGAGCGTCAAACAGTTTTAACGCTATTTCAGTTGTTGTTTTACCAGCATCTAGAATCGATTGATAGTTTTCTAGTGTTTCCATTGTTTCCAAGTTGGGTTATTAGTGGTGATTCCTCTTTCAATATGCGGTTGTTTGACTCTAGGGAATCTTGGCTGTTGTAAACACTTGTTCAGGTGTAAATTCTAAGCCAACAAATAGAGAATCTTGAATTATTTCCTTACCTGTATAAGTTTGTGGTGGTGTATCTGGGTGAAAAATTGTCATACTTTTCTCCTCACTATCTATTACCCATACTCGTAAAACTTTTGCTAATAAATAATTTTGTGCTTTTGTAGCTATTTTACCACAGGACAAGCTTGATTTTCGTTCCAATCAATGGGTAACCTTTCATAGGAAATATACACAATATCTGGTACAGGAACCCAATCGTGTCCTTTTTTAGTCAAAGCGATCGCCCATTCTGGACAAATTTCCCCTTTACTTCCACAGCATTGGTAAAGCAAATTTAACAAAGCATAAGTCAGTTTGGCGTGAAAGAATTCAGGTGACATTTTGGCGATCGCTTGACCATCCACAAGTTCATAAGTTTTATCTTCTTCATCTGGGGGAAGATTGAAGAACTCTGTTAAAGTCAGTTCGTTGATTTGGGTTAACATAAACAAAGAGCAAGTTATTGCATTTCTTGTAATACTTTTTTAATTACATCTGTTGGTACTTCGTCGGTAACTTGGACTGCGCCAATTTGGCTGGGTAATACAAAGCGGACTTTACCGGATTTGACTTTTTTATCTAATTGTAAAGCATCAATAATTGCGGTGATATCTAATCCCGATGGTAATTTAATCGGTAAACCTGTTTTTTGAATTAATGCATTTTGACGTTCAGTTGCCGATTTTTGCCAAAGTCCTAATTCTAAAGCGATTTGTCCCGCTGCTACCATCCCTATCCCTATCGCTTCACCATGTTTGAGTAAACTGTATCCGGTTAAACTTTCCACCGCATGACCAATTGTGTGACCATAATTGAGAATAGCCCTTAGTCCAGCTTCCTTTTCGTCTTTGGATACAACATCTGCTTTAGCTTGACAAGAACGCTTGATAATTTCCTCAACAAAATCAATTTTGATATAACGCAGTTGATCTAAATGTTTACTTGATTCTAATTGGCTAAACAATTCTGTATCCCAAATGACGCCATACTTGATCACCTCAGCCATTCCGGCTTTAAATTCTCTTGTAGGTAGAGTTTTCAGGACTTCCGGGTCAATCAAGACGAAACGTGGTTGATAAAATGCGCCAATTAAGTTTTTCCCTTGGGGATGATTTACTCCTGTTTTTCCCCCTACTGCTGAGTCTACCATAGCTAAAAGACTTGTGGGAACCTGGACGAGATTGATCCCCCGCAACCAAGTCGCAGCAGCGAATCCAGCCATATCGCCAACCACTCCACCACCTAACGCTACTATTGTTGCTGAACGTTCTAGACGATTTTCTAAGGCGATATCGTAGAGTTTTTGGATTGAGTTGAGGGTTTTATAACGTTCTCCTGGAGGTAGATTATAACTCGCAACTGTAAATCCGGCGGTTTTTAATGAGGCGATCGCTCTTTCCCCATAATGTTTAAAAATCATCGGGTTGGAAACCAATAAGACCTGCTGACCTAAGTTTAATTGGCTCATCTGGTCGCCTAGACTATCTAAGCTGGCGGGTGCGATCGCAATCTCATAAGCCTTTTCGGGAATATCTACTTTAATTATGGAAGTCATAAAAAGTTATAAAAGTAATGTTAATATAATCTTAAATCGAATATAAATATTTGAAAAAGATTTGAAAAAGATTTAAAGGGGATTTTACTGTTAGAGCGGAGCCGGAGCCGCTGGAGTTCCCCATTAACTATAAATATCCCCGTCGCATGGCTTGAATCATAGATTATTCATGTTACATCAAACTTCTCATCGCTGGCGCTTAGGGTTGGCTTTGTCTTTATTAACATCATTTTTATGGGGAATTTTGCCTATTGGCTTAGCAGTAATTTTACAAAAAATCGATGTTTATACCTTAGTATGGTTCCGATTTTTACTGTCATTTACGCTGCTAGCTACTTATTTGGGTGCAAGAGGTCAATTACCTCAACCCAAGAAATTAGGTACAACTTCTCTGCTATTACTAGCGATCGCCACTATTGGTTTGGCGAGTAATTACTGGTTGTTTTCCCAAGGTTTAGCGTTAACAGCACCAGCAAATGCGGAAGTAATTATTCAGTTATCCAGTCTATTATTCAGCTTTGGTGGTTTGATTGTATTTAAAGAAAGTTACAAAATTAGCCAATGGCTAGGAACGTTTCTATTAATTTGCGGATTAATCCTATTTTTTCACGAGCAACTAGCTAATTTGATTTCCTCCCATGGACAATATATTTACGGTAGTGGATTAGTTGCACTAGGAGCGTTATCTTGGGTTTTCTATGCTTTGGCGCAAAAACAGCTATTACTGTCTTTGACTTCTCCTCATATTATGCTGATAATTTATCTTGGGTGTGCATTAATATTCACTCCTATGAGCAAGATTGAACAAATTTTTACTTTAGATACCTTTCATATTTCAGCCTTAATCTTCTGCGCTTTAAACACTCTCATTGCTTATGGATCTTTTGCGGAGTCACTAGAACATTGGGCTGCTTCCAGGGTTAGTTCTATCATAGCTTTAGCTCCTATTTTTACTATCGCCTCTGCTTGGTTAGTCTCAAAAGTTGCCCCTAATGCTATACCAATGGAAAACTTAACATTCACAGCTATATTCGGAGCTTTGTTAGTAGTTTCTGGTTCCATGGCGATCGCTCTTAGCAAATAACCAATTTTGTGTTAACTGGAAAGGGGAACTTGCTCATTCGAAAAGCAGTTCAATAGTGTGATTATTGTAGTGAATGAGTCGTAAAAATTTGACAACAGAAAAAAGCAAATGATGCCGATTTACGCCCAAATAGCAGACCAATTGCGGGAAAATATCAACCAAGGACAATATCAGCTGGGGGAAAAACTTCCTTCAGAAACCCAATTAGCTGAAAGATTTGCGGTGAATCGCCATACCCTGAGACAGGCGATCGCTCTACTGAAGATTGAGGGGTTGTTGCGAGTTGACGGGGTAGAGGGATCTTTGTCACAGCGCAGACTCTTCGCTATCCCATTACTAAGCGCGTGCGTTTCGGTCATTCTTTACAAGAGCAGGGTCTTCAAGCTAGCTATAAGTTATTGCGGACTGTGGAAATACCCGCTTCCCTGGCGATCGCCAGAGGATTAGAACTGGAGCTAGGAGAACCTGTCGCTTTAATTGAACGGTTAGGTTTAGCTGACGAACAGCCGATTAGTATTGGTTCGGGATATTTTCCTTTAAGCCGATTCCCTGATATATTACAGCCCAAAACTATCAAAGTTCTCCAAGAAATGTCATCTATCTCCCGACTGATGCAAACAGTTTATCACTGCGACCATATTCGCCGGAGTACTCTAGTTTCTGCTAGATCAGTCCAAGCGCAGGATGCTAAACATCTGAAAATTTCCCTGAATCAACCTATTTTATTAGTCGAGTCAACCAACATTGACCAAATGGGTAATGTGATTGAATATGGAGTTACCAGAATGCGCGGAGATAGAGTAGAGCTAGTATTTGCGGATGATTCAAACCAACCAGAACCTAATTTTTGAGGAGAGCAATATCGTTAAAGTAGTACATGAGACTAATAAACGTCTTTTCATGGTAAATTCTGTGGAAAATTTAGTTAAGAGATTGAGAATTGATTTCTAGAAATACAATTAGCATCTGTTAATGATGTAAACAAGTAACTACTGTTAAATAAATGATTAAGTCTCATGGTGAAATAAACGAGTAAAAACTGGGTAATATACTAAATATAGGGAAATATGGGTAAGCTATTTGACTTAAAATCAGTATCCGTAGATTAAAATATAATAGTTTTTATACCAGTAAGTTTTCATAGACTTAGTGAAAAAAGATGATCTGCGAATGCTGAATCTATAAAAATCAACACTTCACTGAAAAACATGGGACCTGAACTCATCAAATCAACAGTAGTTTATTTTGTGGAAGAGTCCAAAGACAATTTAACCACAATTTATAAAAACTTGTCTGATATTCAAGAGATTGTCCATAATCCAGAAATATTAAAGATGACTCTACGGGCTACTTTTAGTATTAAGAGTGGTGCATCAATGTTAGGATTGAATAGTATTTTCATCACTTTGTATAGATTAGAAAAATATCTTAATTTACTACGTTATCCAATCAAAGCAGATGAACCACTACAGCTACTCTTCTTAGATGTATATCATGTGCTAAAAAATTTAATCTACCAAATAGAAACTCCTGCAGGCTTAACAGATGAAAAAGCAGATGAAATTACTGTGAATAGTGACGTTATTTTTACTATCCTCAATTCTCATTTGGTTTTTTTAATCGATCAATCAAATTATAGAGCTAAAATTACAAATCCTGATTCCCGTTATTCCCATCAACCATGGAGTTATGAAATTCCCCTAAAACTGATTTTGGTCGATCCCCAAGCTTTCCTATGTAGAACTTTTGAAGACTACTTTGCTAACCTGCCCAATGTAGAAATTGTCAATGGCTACTTTGAAGACTTATCTTTTTTTGACTGTATAGTGACTAGTGCTAGTTCTTTGGCTACAAATAACGATATTGATTCCGTGATTCTTGAGTTTTTCGGAGATGATGTGATTAAATTATTACAACAGCGGGTGAGAGAAGAATTTCTAGGAGAACAGCCTTTAGGTAGTAGTTTGATTGTAGAAACCAATCATCCTTTACACCCATTTATTGCTCATACGCCAAGTTTAAGAATGCAAACCTATAGAGCTGGGAGAGAACATGTATATCAATCTATTTGGTCTACACTATTAGCGGTGCGTAAACACAATCAATTGTATAATCATTGTTTACAAAAACAAATTAATATAATTGCTATCCCTGGCTTGGGGACTAGTCTTGGTAGACTTCCCTTAGACGAAGTAGCTAGACAAATGTCGATGGCGTATCAGAATTTTCTCTATTCTTTTGCAAACGTTAACTTATCTGTAGTTTCCTAAAATTCCGCAAATTTTTGGCGTAATTTTCAGATATTCTACAACATATTACTTTATCCTAGTAATAAATTGAGTATAAGTAAACGGGATGCCTTTACATGCGGATTGTCGATTACTTGTAATCTACTTTTTTTAGAGGAACTTGCTCCTCCTATGACTTCTAAACGCACAAAAATCAAATTTCCTCTTTGGCAATATTTAAATCAGCCCTTATTCAGTAGTGAAACTAAGATGATCTGGAATCCTCGGCGGTTTGCGCTCGTCTGGCGGACTGAGCTACTGGAACGCTGTTGGCATAAAGTCTTTGATGCTAAAGGTCCGCAACAACATTGGTAGAAAGAACAAAAAACTGTTACCCTAGAGTCTCTACTTTGAGCAACCTGGCGGTTTACATATGTTTGTCCCCTTACATATTCATAGTGACTACAGCCTCCTCGATGGAGCAAGTCAAATACCAGAATTAGTAGACCAAGCGATCGCTCTGGGAATCAAAGCGATCGCCCTCACGGATCATGGTGTCATGTATGGAGCAGTAGAACTGTTCAAAATTTGTCGCAGTAAGAATATTAAATCAATTATCGGTAATGAAATGTACGTCATTAACGGCGACATTGAGAAACAAGAACGGCGTCCTCGCTACCATCAAGTTGTTCTCGCCAAAAACACTATAGGTTATAAGCACTTAGTTAAATTAACTACTATTTCGCACTTAAAAGGTGTCCAAGGTAAAGGAATTTTTTCTCGTCCTTGTATTAATAAAGAATTACTCAAACAATATCGTGAAGGCTTGATCGTCACTAGTGCTTGTTTAGGTGGAGAAATTCCCCAAGCTATACTCAGTGGGAGATTAGACGCTGCACGTAAAGTTGCCCAATGGTATAAAGATGTATTTGGAGAAGATTTTTATTTAGAAATTCAGGACCATGGTTCGCAAGAAGACAGAATTGTCAACGTCCAAATTGTCAAAATTGCGCGAGAACTAGGGATTAAATTCATTGCTACTAACGACTCACATTTCATTTCTTGTTATGACGTAGAAGCTCACGATGCTTTACTATGTATTCAAACAGGTAAATTAATCAGTGAAGATAATCGTATGCGTTATAGCGGTACAGAATACCTCAAATCAGCTGAGGAAATGAAACTGCTATTTCGTGACCATTTAACTGAAGACATCATCGCCGAAGCTCTAGCAACAACGGTCGAAATTGCGGATAAAGTTGAATTTTACCAGATTATGGGAGAGCCGCAAATTCCCACACCAGATATTCCCTCTGGTCATACAGCTGACACTTACGCAGAAGATATTGCCTGGAAAGGACTTTTAGAAAGACTCAATCGCAAATCCCCTCATGAAGTTGATCCAGTCTATAAAGAAAGATTGGAATATGAATTAAAAATGATTCAGCAGATGGGATTTTCTAAATATTTCTTAGTTGTTTGGGATTATATCAAATTTGCTAGAGATAATAATATTCCTGTTGGTCCTGGGCGAGGGTCTGCGGCTGGTTCTTTGGTAGCTTATGCAATGCGAATCACTAATATAGACCCCGTACATCATGGCTTATTATTTGAACGATTTTTGAATCCAGAACGGAAATCTATGCCTGATATCGATACGGATTTCTGTATTGAACAAAGAGATAAAGTAATTGAATATGTGACGAATAAATATGGCGCAGATAAAGTTGCCCAAATCATTACTTTTAATCGTCTCACTTCTAAAGCAGTTTTAAAAGATGTCGCTAGAGTTTTAGATATTTCCTATGGGGAATCTGACAAAATGGCGAAATTAATTCCCGTGGTGCGAGGTAAACCCACTAAACTTACAGTAATGATTTCGGATGAGACACCAGCACCGGAATTTAAAGCCAAATATGATAATGAACCCCATGTGCGTCATTGGATTGATATGGCTATGCGGATTGAAGGAACTAATAAAACCTTTGGTGTTCATGCAGCAGGTGTAGTGATTTCGGCTGACCCTCTAGATGAAATTGTTCCCCTACAGCGCAATAATGATGGTTCCGTAATTACCCAGTATTTTATGGAAGATTTGGAATCACTGGGATTGTTGAAAATGGATTTTCTCGGTTTACGCAATTTAACCTTGATTCAAAAAACTCTGGATTTAGTGGAACAACATAGGGGATATCGCGTTGACCCAGACAATATTCCCATTGAGGAAAGAAAAGCTCAAAAAATATTGGCTAAAGGTGGACATACCAACTTACCCAAGGAGGTAGAAAAAACTTATAAACAATTAGAATCTGGTGAATTGGAAGGGATCTTCCAACTGGAATCATCGGGGATGAAACAAATAGTCCGAGATTTGAAACCTTCTAATATTGAAGATATTTCTTCTATTTTGGCACTTTATCGCCCAGGACCATTGGATGCTGGTCTGATTCCTAAGTTTATTAACCGTAAACATGGCAGGGAAGCAATTGACTATGAGAGTCAGATATTAGAACCGATATTAAACGAAACTTATGGAATTATGGTCTATCAAGAGCAAATTATGAAAATTGCTCAAGATATGGCTGGTTATTCTCTCGGTCAAGCTGACTTGTTGCGTCGCGCTATGGGTAAAAAGAAGGTTTCCGAAATGCAGAAGCAGCAGGAGAAGTTCATTGATGGAGCGACAAAAAATGGGGTGAAGAAGCAAATAGCGGAAAAGTTATTTCAGGATATGTTAAAATTCGCTGAATATTGCTTGAGCTATGATACACAAGTCTTGACAGTAGAATATGGCTGGCTTCCCATTGGTGAAATTGTTGAGAAGGTGATCCCATGTAGTGTATATAGTATCGACAGTCATGGGAATATTTACACCCAGGCGATCGCCCAATGGCATGATCGGGGACAACAAGAAATATTTGAGTATTCTCTAGAGGATGGGTCCGTCATCCGAGCCACCAAAGACCATAAATTTATGACCACTACAGGAGAAATGTTGGCGATCGAGCAAATCTTTGCGGAAGGATTGGATTTGTTACAAGTTCAAGGTTTACCGGAGTAGCGATCGCAGAATTTTGGTCTACTACATAGTACAAGCACATTAGTTCCCTATTATGAGTATTGGATTTAACCGAAAAATTTGCCTAGCATCGGGACTTGTAGCAATATTACTAGGGAGTTTAGTTACGCAATTACCAACTCTAAGTATCACCCTTGCAACTCTCAAACAAGAAACCAAACCCATTCCTAGTTTCTATTCTGTGGTTGATGAATGGAAAAAATATAAATATAGTGTCAACGGTAGTCAAATTCTCGCACCAGGAAACCTGCCAAAAACTCAAGTTAATTTTAACCAAGCAGATTTATTAACCGTTCTCCTCAATACCAGGAAATATTTCCAAGACTACACCCAAACAGACGCAAATATTACACGTAATGGATTATTAGTAACTCAAGGTGTAACTACGCAAGATATTCTCAAGACATTAGATTTTATGATCGATGTCTTACAAGAAGATATTAAAAATCATCGTCCATCTCGCTTACAGAACACAGATTTTATCAATACTAACTTTCGCGTGATCAAATGGTCAGCTTATCATCCACCAAATTATCGAGAGCGCCAGTTGAAGATCACCAAATATGCTGTTTTTATTCATTCCGGTTCACATCAAAAGACACTTAAATACAATATCCCCATCTACAGTTTATCAAATAGTGACAAAAACGCTAATTTCTACACTAAATATACTAAACAAGATGTATTATCGGGTATTTATGAGCGTGGTGGTAAAGAGTATGGTAGAGTTACCCCTCTAGCTTACTTAACTCGTAACGGGTTAGAAGCTGCGCTTATAGAGGGAACAGTATTAGTCAAGTTCACAGATGGTTCCAAAGCATTTTTTAATGTGGATAAAAATAATCAGATGTCTTATATTCCAGGATTAGAAGCCAAAGCACAGAAACGTTATTGGTATTTTAAGCAAGTTGAGGCGATCAAGGGCTATGGATATAACATAGATGCGAAAATTTCTATTCAGCCAGGAGTGACTTTTGCGGGAGATATTTTAAATATTGGTTTAGGTAGAGTGATTGTGCTTGAACACAATCAAGCTGGACATGAACATTTACAGATGGGAGTAATTGCAGATACAGGTGGTGCATTTTTACCAAACCTGGCGCAACTGGATTTCTTGGCGGGTATTTTTCAGAGCGCAGCGGATTTTGACCGATATACCCAAAAATTACCCACCTATGCTAATGCGTATATTTTGGTTAAAAAGTAATCAGGTCAATTTTCCCCCTTTCCCAAAGGTGCTTCTACTAATTCCGATTCTAGTACTGGTTGTTCTACTTCTTCTGGTAACCCATAAATTGATCTATACAGTTTGACATACTGTTTAGCGGAACGATACCAACTGAAATCTTGACTCATACCACGTTTTTGTAATTCCAGCCATTGGGGTTTGAAGCGGAATCCTTCCCAAGCACGAATTAAACAGGTAAATAGGTCTAAAGGTTCATATCGGTCGAAGCAATATCCAGTCCCTAATTCTTTAACTGGGTCATAATGAGATACTGTGTCCACTAATCCACCTGTACGGCGAACTAGGGGAACTGAACCATAACGCAAAGCCATCATTTGACTAATACCACAAGGCTCAAAGCGACTAGGCATTAAAAAAGCATCTGTACCAGCATAAACACGACGAGAAAGAGGATCACTATATAGTAGATAAGTTGCCATACGTCCAGGATAACGCGATGCTAATTGCCACATTTGGGTTTCGTAATAGCGATCGCCTGTCCCCAGAAGGATAAACTGAGCATCTGTATAAGCCATAAAGCGGTCGAGGATTTGCAAGACCAAATCTAGTCCCTTCTGTTCGACTAACCGAGTCACCATACCAATCAAAAAGGCTTGAGAATTGACTTCTAAACCCATTTCTTCTTGGAGAGCTATTTTGTTGGCTTTACGTTTGTCTAGAGTATCGACGCTGAAAGTTTGGGGAATGTATTTATCCTTAGTCGGGTCATAAACTTCCGTATCTATACCATTAATAATCCCTGATAACTTACCACTAATGAAAGACAACAAGCCTTCTATTGTTTCACCATATGTAGGGGTTTTAATTTGTTCGGCATAGGTGGGAGAAACAGTATTTACCCTATCAGCAAATTGTACGGCAGCCGCCATGGTGTTATGTCCTTCCATATACCAAGGACACCAGGTGATTTTTTGCAAGTACCAACGCCAAGGACCTTGATAAGCTAGGTTATGGATAGTAAACACAGTGGTAATATCTGGGTCTTGGTGCATCCACACAGGAATCATGCCTGTATGCCAATCATGACAGTGAATAATTTCTGGTTTCCAGTAATTCCAACAGAATTCGGCTGCACCATTGGCAAACAAAGTGAACCGCCAATCTTCGTCTTCTCCAGAATAAATCCGCCGGGGGGCAAAAGCTGAATGTCCAAATAAGTACAAAGGAACATCCGTATTAGGCAGAACGGCTTCATAAACCTCAAAGTCCTCGAACATAGCCGACCCCTTCCAAATTGGAAATTCAGGAATCTGCATTTTGTCTGGGAGGAATCCATAATAAGGCAGGAATATCCGCACATCATGCCCCATTTGCCTCAAGATTTTGGGTAATGCACCCACAACATCACCCATTCCGCCAACTTTGGCAATCGGAGCAGCTTCAGCTGCTACAAATAAAATCCGCATGGTAGTTATCCCTGATTCTGCCTATACTTCTTTAAATCTAAGCATAATCTGCTTACAGGTTAGCGGCAGAACTCCTGTGAATCTCGGCAAAGATTTGTGACAAAATCTCCTTTGCTCCCTGCTGACGCAAGATATTGGCTAATTCGGTTCCTAAAGCTTCAGCATTAGTCACAGCACCAGTAACAATACCTTTTACTACTTTTTGACCATCAACGCTAGCAACTATTCCTGTCAAAGTTAATTGGCCAGCTTTAATTTCTGTATTCACTCCTATCGGAACTTGACAACCACCTTCTAAATCTCGTAAAAATGCTCTTTCCGCTAGACAGCGATCGCGTGTTGGCTGATGTTCTATGGCTTTGAGCAAGGAAATGACTTCGGTATCCCCACAGCGACATTCTATTCCCAGAGCGCCTTGTCCCACAGCATGGAGGGAAATTTCTGGGGATAAAATTTGATGAATGCGATCGCTCATCCCCAATCTTTCCAACCCAGCTACTGCCAAAATCAGAGCATCGTACTCACCAGCATCCAATTTAGCCATGCGCGTAATCAAGTTACCCCGCACATCTTTAAAAACAAAATGGGGAAATCTATGGCGTAACTGAGCTAGTCGTCGCAGAGAGCTAGTCCCAATCACCACACCTGCTGGTAAATCCTCAATTTGCTGACCTTTGTATTTTTCATTCAGTACCAGCGCATCCGCAGGATTTTCCCTCTCGGTGATTGCTGCTAAGATCAACCCCTGTGGTAAATTAGTGGGTAAATCTTTCAAGGAATGAACTGCGAAGTCGATCTCTTGGTTGAGCATCCCCAATTCCAGTTCTTTGGTAAATAGTCCTTTATCCCCGATTTTGGCTAATGCTACATCCAGGATTTTGTCGCCTTGGGTAGCCATGGTATGGACTTCAAAAACGATCTGCGGAAAACTTTTTTGGAGTTGCTCTTTTACCCAATGGGTTTGAACCAGAGCGAGTTGGCTTTTGCGGGAACCGATCCGAATAGTGCGTGGAGGGCTAGAAACTGCTGTCATAAAAACAATATATTAAACCAGGCGATAAATTGACATTTATCTAGACTACCGCAAGCAGTACCTAACTCGGTTCTATGAACATCATTTCAATCAAACTTAACAATAATTATTTTTCATTCTTTATAAATCGTCTTTCAAGTATGCTTGAATTTCTTGGGTACGTTGGAGAGTGAGTTTTTCCCAACAACCTGCTTGAATTGTCGGAGCTATAGACCCTCCCTCATAAGCGCTCCTTTCAAATTCACAACTAGTATCACGAAACTTAACCCAAGCTTGTTGCGCAGTAATTAACTTTTGTCTCCGAGCAGGTGATAGCTTTGGTAGAAGTTGTCGGTAAAGTTGGTTCAGTTTTTTGTCGGCTCGCTCATAGGATAAACCAGCACAGATGTTCATTTCTGATTGAACCTGAGGATTTTCACAATTTAACTGTTGAGCTAAATAGGGATGATGTGGTGTGATGTTTTCCCATAAATTGCCGCTTAAACTACTGCAAGCTACCATACTCAGACAACCTGCTAATACTTGATGCATAGTGAAATCCCTGGTGCGTAGGTTAAATATAGCTGTAGAAAGTTCTACTACAGTTATATTTGACCTACTTTAAACCATTTCTGTTCCGTTCTGTAAAGCCTATCCAAAACTATCAAAGTCTAGACACATCTAGACACCGCTACATCCAGTCAAATTAGTTAACCAAAAGTTCTGAATTTAAAGTCACTAATTCTCTGAACTAATTCTTCGCGAGTTTGAGACTGTAAGAGATAGCGGAAAGTAAACCATGTGGTATAGCTCAGACCAATGATCTCAAAAAAGAGTGATATTAAAGGTAGGCTATGAATACTCTTTAGTAAAGCTAGTATTCCCCTGATTGTAATAATTGCTAACAAAATAGAAAGCACAGTAAAGATAACCTGTCGGTTTTCGTTCAGGAAATCACTCACATAATCAGGTAATTTGTCTAAAAATTCAGTAGCTGGCTGACTAAATCGCTGCCATTGGAATTTAGTCTTATCTACTGTCTTATCTACTGGTGGCGAGGTTTCTGTTTCTCCACCCTTAAGAGCTAAAATACCTGGTGGTGAGGCTAAATTGGTTGGTTCTGACTGCTGTTGTGGGATTTCCATAATGTTTGCTATCTAGCAGAAACAACATTTTAATTGAGTGGATGTGATAAATATAACAGAATTTTATCGCCTCAACCTCTTGGTGGAGCAACAATAACTCTGACGACTACATCCCTAACCCCTTTAATTTCTTTAGCAGCAGGTTGAATCTTAGCTAGTTGTTCCTGATTATTTACTGTTCCTGAGACAACAATGGTACCATCTTTAACTGTATTGACTGTTAATTGGGCATCAGGTAGATTAGCTTCTAGCTTAGAACGAACTTCACTGGCTAAATCTCCAGCAGTCCTTTGGGTTCCACCTCCAGTGATATTATTGCGTTGTTCTCGGGCGCGAATGTCAGCATTCATTTGGTCTCGGCGGACTCCACTCTGCGCATCTTCTCTAGCGGCTTGTGTAGTTTGAACATTGGGTATTTCCGGAGATTCATGCGGATTAGGTGCAGACACAGTTGTTTTAGAGGGATTTTCACAAGCAACTGCGCTAAACAGTAATAGGGAAGCAAGTAAGAGATGATTCAGCGTTTTCATGTAGTTAAACTCCCTCAATTAAGATTAGGAGCATTGAGAATAGCAAATTCAGCAATTTTCCTCGGTCTGAGGATGGCTTCAGCTTGACTAATTTCTGTAGCTGTCCCATCAATGAATAGCAAGAAATCTCCCCGTTGAAAGCGATCGCTATAAATTTGGGCGCGGTCGGGAGAGATTCCCAGGCGGGGAAGTACGCCAGCAATTCCTAAGGATGCATTTCCCACAGTATTCTTAGCCAATTCCGCAGCTACAGCAGTTGCGGCTCTCCCTCCAGCTATTACAGGTCCAACTCCTGGAAATGTTAAACCGCTGACAGCCCCATTTGCTGGTACTCTGGAAACAATTTCTTCAGTTCTGAGATTGTTATCTATATTCCTTGGTTCATTCCCGTTAGTATCTTTAGCAATTAGAGAAACTTGGTCCATCGGGAACCCTGCTGTGCGTAAATCTGCTAAGGCTGCTTCTAAATCTTGACGTTGAGCAGAAACGCCGATCGCTCGTTGATGATGTGATGAAACTTGACTTGAAACTTGACTTGAAACTTGACTTGAAACTTGACTGGGTTGATAAATTTGCCATTCCTGAATACCATACCGACTGAGGATAGTCGCCGCTTTTTGCTTATCAGTATCAGTACCACTGACAACAATGATATAGTTCCCTTGATTTATTCGTTCTTGGTATAAGTGAGTTAGTTGATCTGGTAAACCCAAGCTGAGAGATTCCAGGCGATCGCTGAGATTAGCTCCTGACCAAGCATCTCGATGGGGAGTATCCTTGTGAATTAAGCTAATTTGGCGAATTGGCAATCCAGCATTACGCAACTCATTAATAGCTGATTCTGCATCTGAGAGTAAAGCAAAGTAACCGATTGCTCTGCTATTAGTAGTACTAGCCGTTACTGGAGGAGTTACTGGAGCAATTACTGGAGCAATTACCGGAGACTCGCGTTCGTGTTGTTGTTCATTGGGATAATCATAAATGCCAAATTCCTCAATGTTGCAGTCATGAAGAATTGTTTGTGCTCTTGCGAGTTCTTCTTCTGTACCATCAATAATGACTAAATAATCTCCCTGCTGTACTCTGTCATGATAAACCCTAGCCCGTTCTTCAGGAATTCCCAAACCAATCAAACTGCCAATTAACCCCCCAGCAGCAGCCCCAATACCAGCACCTGCAAGGGTTGTAGCTATTGCGGTTGCGAGGGAGCCAGCCAGCATAATCGGACCAATACCAGGGATAGCTAAAGTTCCCAGACCGACTAACAAACCAGTTAAACCACCTAATGCACCACCGGAAATAGCACCAATTTTGGCTCCTTCATCTGCCTTATTACGCAATCTATCTCTGGTTTCAGCTGCTTCTGGCATCAGGTCACTTCCATTCACATCTCTAGCGATTACTGAAACGCTTTCCATGGGGAAACCTAAATCCGTCAATTCCTGCAATGCTCTTTCCGCATCTTGACGACTAGGAAAGACACCTACAGCGCGTCTACGTTTAGCTATCACCATTCTCATATCCTCCGCAAAAATAACAAAAATTGCTGAATAGTTCTATGTCTACTTCTTTATTATTTAGCTTGGTTTATTTTGGCTTTTCCTCAATCCCTTGGAGGAAGTTTAAAATATATCTCATGAGGTATATTTACAGTCGTTGACTGTTGATCGCCAACTATCAACTGTTATAGTTGAATTGTCATCAGGGATAGCGTCATTTTTATGTGGAAGATAAAGAAACAGTTATTTGCTATATCTGCTTTCTTAATTACAGTTAGCCTACCAGCAACTGCACAAGCAGCAAGCAATACAGATATAGCAAATCTATTACATAATAAAAAATGTAGTGGGTGCGATTTGAGCAATGCAGGTCTATCAGGAGCGGATTTATCAGGAGCGGATTTATCAGGAGCGAATCTTGTAGGCGCGAATCTTAGCCAAGCTAAGTTAGACCGGGCTAATTTAAGCGGTGCTGATTTAACCGATGCGAGTTTATATGGTGTGAATTTAATGGGAGCCAAGTTGGATAAAGCCAAGTTGACTAGAACTGACTTAAGAAATTGTTATCTGACAAATGTAGATTTAACTACCACTAACTATAAAGACGCTTATTTAGAAGGCGCAATTGGGATACCTGCTAAAATTGGTAAACCAGAAGATTTTTACGCTTGGGGTATAAGAGAAGCGGAAAAAGGTAGCCTGGGACCAGCGATTGATTATTTTAGTCAAGCGATCGCCTTAAAACCAGACTATGCTGGTGCTTATTTATCGCGGGGGATTGCTTACTATCAAAGTTTAGATAGAAAAAATGCGTTACAAGATGCTACAGTGGCTGCAAGATATTTCTCCATGCAAAGAAATCCTCAAGGTTTACTGACAACCCAAGCATTCATCAAAGAAATAACAACGCCTTATACAGGAAAAGTCAAGTCGCCTGCTCCCACCTTTTTTGACTTTTTCAACAGTTTGGGTTCGGTTTTACTCCAGTTCCTTCCTCTTTAAGCTAATGTCAGACAATATTAAAAGCAAAGTAGTTACACAAGGAGTCCAACGCTCACCTAACCGCGCTATGTTGCGCGCAGTGGGTTTTCAAGATGCAGACTTTAATAAAGCAATTGTGGGGATTGCTAATGGTTATAGTACCATTACACCCTGTAATATGGGGATTAACCAGCTAGCGCAAAGAGCCGAAACTGGTGTCAAAACCGCTGGCGCAATGCCACAAATTTTCGGAACTATTACTATTAGTGATGGGATTTCTATGGGAACGGAAGGGATGAAATACTCCCTTGTCTCCAGAGAAGTCATTGCTGATTCTATCGAAACCGTGTGTACAGGACAGAGTATGGATGGAGTCCTGGCTATTGGCGGTTGTGATAAAAATATGCCAGGAGCGATGATAGCGATCGCCCGGTTGAATATTCCGGCTATTTTCGTTTATGGCGGGACGATCAAGCCAGGTAACTACAATGGACAAGATTTAACTATCGTCAGTTCTTTTGAAGCTGTTGGTCAATATAGTGCTGGGAAAATTAGTGAAAGTGAACTTTTAGCAGTTGAACGTCACGCCTGTCCGGGAGCAGGTTCTTGTGGGGGGATGTATACTGCTAATACCATGTCTGCCGCTTTTGAAGCTATGGGGATGAGTTTACCGTTTTCTTCTACTATGGCAGCTGAAGACGCTGAAAAAGCTGATAGTACGGAAAAATCCGCTTTTGTTTTAGTTGCAGCGATCCGTCAGCAAATTTTACCCCGTCAGATAATTACGCGCCAGTCAATTGAAAATGCTATTGCTGTAATTATGGCTGTGGGTGGTTCCACAAATGCGATTTTGCATTTTTTGGCGATCGCCCATGCGGCTGGTGTGGAACTCACTTTAGACGACTTTGAAACTATCCGCGATCGCGTTCCTGTTTTATGCGATTTAAAACCCAGTGGTAGATATGTAGCGACAGATTTACATAAAGCTGGTGGTATTCCCCAAGTGATGAAAATGCTTCTTGTACATGATTTGCTACATGGGGATTGTCTGACCATTACTGGTAAAACCATAGCTGAAGTCTTAGCAGATATACCCGCAGAACCCTCCAGCAACCAAGATGTCATCCGTCCTTGGCATAATCCCATGTACGCTCAAGGACATTTAGCCATTCTCAAAGGGAATCTCGCCACAGAAGGAGCAGTTGCTAAAATTACCGGAGTGAAAAAGCCGGTGATTACAGGTCCAGCAAGAGTATTTGAATCGGAAGAATCTTGTTTAGATGCCATTTTAGCGGGTAAGATTAAAGCTGGGGATGTGTTAATCATCCGTTACGAAGGACCAAAAGGCGGACCAGGAATGCGGGAAATGCTCGCTCCGACTTCGGCGATTATTGGTGCTGGTCTGGGAGATTCTGTGGGACTGATTACCGACGGTAGGTTCTCTGGTGGGACTTATGGTATGGTAGTTGGACATGTAGCTCCAGAAGCAGCAGTGGGTGGAAATATTGCTTTAATAGAAGAGGATGATAGTATTACTATCGATGCTCAAGCGCGTTTACTACAACTTAATGTAAATGATGAGGAGTTGTCTCGTCGTCGCGCTAATTGGCGACCTCGTCCACCGTTATATACTCAAGGTGTTTTAGGAAAATACGCTAAACTAGTATCTTCAAGTAGTCTAGGCGCGGTTACGGATTTAAATTTGTTTGATTAGAAGTAAGACCTCATCCTGGTTAGGGTGAGGTGAATCCAATTTGAATTTTCCCACTTCTGAATTTTTCCATGCTCAACATTCCCCAATTCATCGCTACTGAACTAGAACTGAAACTCCATCAAGTAGAAAACGCGCTGGAACTTTTAGCTGAAGGTGCGACTATTCCCTTTATTGCGCGTTATCGCAAAGAGCGCACAGAGGAAATGAATGAAGTCCAATTGCGGGATTTGGCGGATAGATATACTTATTTAACTGAATTGGAAATCAGGAAAACAGCAATTCTCAAGGCGATCGCCAGTCAGGGAAAGCTCACGGATGAACTGAGCGCTAAAATTGGATTTTGCTTCCAGAAGAATGAATTGGAGGATTTATATTTACCCTATCGTCAGAAACGTCGTACCCGCGCCACGGTCGCTAGAGAAAAGGGACTCGAACCGTTAGCGGAATTTATTCAGTTACTCAATGTGAAAGATAGTCAGGTGAAAAACCCATCACTGGAGTTGGAAGCTGGTAAATACATTTCTGAAAGCCAAGATGTTAAAACTGCTCAAGAAGCTTTAAAAGGAGCATCTGATATTCTGGCGGAGCAAATGGCGGAAAAAGCTGATTTACGCCTTTATATCCGGGATTATTTCCTAGAAAAAGGAATTTTCATCTCTCGCATCAAAGATGAATATCCTGAGGGGACAACTAAATTCGAGATGTATCGTAACTATCAGATGAAGGTGAAAAATATTGCTCCTCATAATCTACTGGCGTTATGTCGTGGGGAAGCTGAGAAAGTCTTAAATTTTGAACTGGCTTTTGAGGAAGATGATATTTTAGATTATCTGGCTCACCAAGAAATTAAAACCAAAACCGCTGTTGTCAGAGATTTTTATCTGAATGTGATCAAAGATGGGTTTAACCGCTTGATGAAAACTTCTTTGATTACAGAAGTTATTTCCGAAAAAAAGAGGATTGCTGATATTGAATCGATCAAAACTTTTGAATCCAATTTGCGGGAATTATTACTCTCAGCTCCAGCGGGAATGAAACCCACTTTAGCGATCGACCCTGGCTTTAGAACTGGATGTAAAGTTGCTGTTCTCGACCAAACGGGAAAATTTTTAGAATATCAAGCTGTTTTTCCGCATCAAGCGGTGGAACAACGTCAGAAAGCTTTACAAACGGTGAAGGGTTTAATTGAGAAATATCAAATTGAGTTAATTGCGATCGGGAATGGAACAGCTTCCCGCGAAACGGATGAGTTTGTCGCTGAGGTTTTAGAACGGAGCGATCGCCAACCAATCAAAGTCATGGTGAATGAATCTGGCGCGTCTATATATTCTGCGAGTACAGTAGCGCTGGAGGAGTTTCCTGATTTAGATGTGACTGTCAGGGGTGCGATTAGTATTGGTCGGCGTTTACAAGATCCTTTGGCGGAGTTAGTCAAAATTGACCCTAAATCGATTGGGGTGGGACAATATCAACATGATGTTGACCAGAAGTTGCTAAAAAAGAAGTTGGATGAAACAGTCGAGAGTTGTGTTAACTATGTCGGAGTTGATCTAAACACCGCATCTAAGGAACTTCTGACCTTTGTTTCTGGGATTACTCCGGCGATCGCCAATAATATTATTTCCTTCCGTAACGAAAATGGCGCGTTTAAAAATCGCCGTCAATTATTGAAGGTGACAAAACTTGGATCAAAAGCGTTTGAGCAAGCAGCAGGATTCTTAAGAATCCGAGATGGGGAAAATCCGCTGGATAATACCGCTGTTCATCCAGAAAGTTATGGTGTGGTGGAAGCGATCTTAAAGGATTTACAAGTTCCTTTAAAACAAGTTAGCCAAATTGGCACAAGTTTGCAAAAAACGAACTTGAAAAAATATGTAACTGATAAAATTGGAGAACCTACACTGAGGGACATCCTCAGTGAATTGGAAAAACCGGGAAGAGATCCCCGCGCCGAATTCAAGTACGCTACTTTCCAAAAAGGGATTAATGAAATTCGGGATTTGCAGGTGGGAATGCAATTAGAGGGAATTATTACCAATGTAGCGAACTTCGGAGCTTTTGTGGATGTGGGAGTACATCAAGATGGGTTAGTCCATATTTCTCAATTAGCGGATAGATTTGTAGATGACCCGCAGAAAATTGTCAAGGTTGGTCAGGTGGTGAAGGTAGTGGTGTTGGAGGTGAATGAGAAGTTGAAGCGGATTGGTTTATCAATGAAAGCAGTTAAATAGTTGTCGAGTCTGATCGGAAAAGTTTCACTCTGGACAAGCAATTATTTTTGCTCTGCTATTCTCATCTCATAAATTTTCTGTAAATTCAGCCAAAATTCAGCGCTAGTCCCAAACCATTGACCTAATCTCAATGCGGTTTCGGCGGAAATACCTCTATCGCCTTTGATAATTTCTGTAATCCGATTGGGTGGGATATGGAGATTTCGTGCTAACTTACTCGCACTAATACCTAATTCCTCAAGTTCATCAGCAAGAATTTGTCCAGGATGTATGGGTAGAGGTGCCATTTTTTTATCTCCTCAATGGTAATCAGTAATTTCTATATTGAAAGTGGTTATGTCTGACTCATTGAGATGACTGCTATAGTAATTCTCAAGAGTTGAGGAAAAAGTATGCGAATTACCTTAGACATTCCTGAAGATTTAGTAAATCGTTTACAGTTATTTGAGGATCAACTACCACAAATCTTAGAGTTAGGAATACGGGAATTAAATGCTGCATCTCAGCCTGGTTTTACAGGTATAGCAGAAATATTAGAATTTCTAGCACAATTACCCAGTGAAGCAGAAATTATTGCTTTGCGTCCATCAGCAGAGTTACAAGCACGTATTAACGATTTAGTAGAAAAAAATCGTACTCAAGGCTTAACTCCTGCGGAAGAAATGATTTGGGAACAATACCAATACTTAGAACATTTAGTTAGAGTAGCAAAAGCCAAGGCTTTCTTGAAGTTAAAAGCAAGTTGATGAATTATATGGGTACATACATTTCATCTGCTCTCAGAAAACTAGTTTACGAGCGGGCTAATGGTTATTGTGAATATTGTTTAATTCCTGAGATTGCTACATTAGCTATTCACCAAATAGACCACATTATTGCTGAAAAACATGGTGGCTTAACAGAATCTAATAATCTAGCTCTATCTTGTATTTTGTGTAATAAATACAAAGGTAGTGATTTGGCATCAATCGACCCAGATACATATAAGTTAACTTCACTATATCATCCACGTCAAGACTTTTGGCGTGAACACTTCAAACTAATTGGTGCTGAGTTTGTTCCTCTAACACCAGTAGGAAGAGTAACAGTAAAATTACTACAGATAAATCGGAGTAACAGATTAAAAGAACGTGAATTACTTATACAGGCTGGGCTATTGAATCTGCCTATGTATTGAAATTCGCTAACTATTTTCTCAGTGCAAGTTATGGTTAAGATGATCGTATTCTTGAGGAATACTTAAGTGTTCACCCAGATGTTGTTCGACAATTTGAGCCGTTTGCTCAACAGGAAAATGTTCATTATGGATAGATTCACTAAATGAATTTTCTAAATGACCAGGCTCTTGAGGAATACCAAAATGTTCACCCAAATAGTGATCCGCGATTTTAGAGGCTTCACCAGTAGAAAAATGCTGATTATAGATTGGTTGAAGGAATGAATTTCCCCCAAAGTTACTATATTCGTGAGGATTAACCAGATGTTCATCTATCTGTTGAGGGATAATTCTGGAGACTTCTTCAACAGGAAAACTTCCATGAGGGATTGATTGATTAATTGAACTCCCTAAATGACCATATTCTGAATTATTAATATATTGACTAGCAATTCCTGTACCTGCTTGGATTACTCCATGTTCGAGAGTGCTTCCGTCAATTTTTCCCCCAGCGATCGCATCTCCGGCGATATTCCCAAAAGCGTTTCCTATTGGTTGGGCGATCGCTGGGCCAAAGTGAGAGCTAACATCATTACCGACTTGTGTAGTTACATCCTTTATATCAAAATGGTGATGATCGATAGCGTTTGCTGTGATTTGTAGTCCTTCATTAGCAAAGGGTACAGCAGCGCTAGGGACACCAACAGCATCAAGCGCCATTCCACCAGCATTGTGAATGACCTCTGAAACAGTAAGGCGATCGTGATTTGCTACGTGGTCTCCTAATCCGCCCAAATCACCACCAACATGATATCCTTCTACCGCACCAACAGGACCGCCTGTAACAAATCCTACTGTAGCACCTCCGACCTCGCCCACAGTCTTCAGATCGACACCAGCAGCATGAGCGATCGCTGCTGGTTGTTCTACAAATTCTGCGCCTAGATTACCTGTTTCATGTAACGCACCTTTAAAGTCCCCATGAGCAACATCTTGAACTGCGTGGGCTGTATCTGTGACTACTCCTTCGGTAAGATTCACAGGAGCTTTAACGACTACTTCTGCAATATGTTCTGTTTTATGTGCTTCTTCTCCTAAAAAATGTCCAAATTGGTGCGTTTTATTTTTCAACCAAGACATATTCTCACTCCTGTGACATTAATTATACTATATATAATTCAAACTATAACCCATACTTGGAGATATAGCAGGAATCAGATAGAATTCTTAAAAAAAGATTACAAAATCGAACTTTCTACACCCGTTCTAACTGTTTAATTTGATCTAATAAAATTTTATCTTGGTTTAAACTATGCTGTTTGATTCTATAACCTTCAGTTATTATTTTAAGCTCATTAAAATAAATATTAAATTGTTCCTCAATTGCTTCCAGAGCTTTTCTAAACTGCTTATCCTCCGCGACCAAAGTAGCATTCATATCCTGAATCACCCTATCTAGCATATATCTAGCAATACCTTGGTAGAAATTGAATAGATTTTGCTTGAGGTTGTCAACAGTTTGGTCTAGCTTCAAAGTTTGTAGTTGCTCGCGACTAAGATTACTCCCACGGAAACTCATCAACATTCGCGCCAATCCTGCACCTTGACCTATTATAGCAATAGGATTATGCATTGCTACCATTCCAGCCACCATTGCGATTTGACTTCCAAACATCAGTAAGTTAGCTGAATTATCATTTTGATGTCTAGCATCTTGAAAGGACATAGAATTTTGAATTTCCACAAATGAAACTTGTAAACTTTCCTGGATATTAATTTGTGAAGCCAGGGCTATTTCATTCTAAATAATTGCTTGAGTATGCTAAGACCAAAGCAGGCAAATCTTTGTGCTTGAGCCATATTTTTAAAGTCATGAGAACGGTAAAGATTGAGAGCTAAATTACGGGCTAAGGCAAAAATTTGGACTAATCCATTAGTACGTATTCGAGAATGATCTTCTCCTTGTGTCATATCTCGAACATAATGCACTTTGTTTTCAACATCCCAATAGCTACGAATCTTTTGAGCAAAAGCATCAGCGGTAGCTGTGAATGAAGCAATATAATAACGAGTTTCAGTTGCAACTTCAATCAAATTTTGCTTGATAATTTGACGTTCAGACTCTACTCGAATTATTGTCTCTAGTCTCAGCCAATCACGTTAACCTTGATACTTACAGATACTAACAGTACGTTTTTCAATTATATATCGTGCGCACGGATTCCCAGGATACTAATAATAGTAGTTCAAGTTCAAGTGAATGCGCATCTATTTTCAGAATTTATCTCTAAAGGTAGATATTGCTTGACAATTCAGCAAATCGAGCTAATATAAAAATACAA
>Ga0116231_10000501_pt1 | contig 68836 bp, 57 predicted proteins | sample S1TSphgellanicum_2_FD_89695 | JGI IMG/M metagenome (GOLD analysis project Ga0116231, IMG submission 89695) | Host-associated microbial communities from peat moss isolated from Minnesota, USA - S1T2_Fd - Sphagnum magellanicum MG | ecosystem: Host-associated > Plants > Peat moss > Unclassified...
CCACGTCGGGGTAGGGGCGGCCCTCCGCCGCCGCGGCGGGCTGCGCGATCTGCGCCGCAACCGCCGCCAGCGCGGCGACGACCGTACATGCCGCGCGGGCGCGCTTCATCGCTGCTGCCATCCTTGCTTCCTTCGTCAGGCCCTTCGTCAGCCGACCCGGCGGGCATCGAGCCGGTAGCGTATCGCGCGGCCGAATATAAACCACGTCCTGGCGCTCGTGAAGGGCGTGTGCCAGCGCGCTCATCGCGCCGCCCGCGCTCGGAGCCTCAGCACAGGTCCCACGCGTGCCGTGCGATCTGTTCGTCCTCCTCGGACGGCAGTATCCGGACCTGGCACCGGGCACCGGCGGCGCCGATCGCCTCCGCGCCGGCGGCGTTGCGCGCCGCATCGATGCGCACGCCCACCGGCTGGAGGCGCTCGCAGATGCGGGCGCGCACCTGCGCATCGTTCTGGCCGATGCCGCCGGTGAACACGAGCAGCTCGATACCCTGCAGAACGGCGCTCATGGCCGCGATCTGCTTGCCGGCGCTGTAGCAGAACATGTCGATGGCCAGGCCGGCCGCCGGGTCGCGCCCGGCCTCCCGGTGCAGCACCCGCATGTCGCCGGACAGGCCGGAGATGCCGAGCAGGCCGCTGCGCCGGTCGACCAGCGCCTCGAGTCCTGCCGCATCGAGCCGGCCCTCGCGCACCAGGTAGACCAGGACGCCGGGGTCCAGGTCGCCGCTGCGCGTGCCCATGATCAGGCCGCCGGTCGGGGTCAGCCCCATGCTCGTGTCCACCGAACGGCCGTCCGCCACCGCGGTGATGCTGGCGCCGTTGCCCAGGTGGGCGATGACCAGCCGGGACGGCAGCCCGGCGCCGAGCTGGCGCACGATCGACTCGCAGGACAGGCCGTGAAAGCCGTAGCGCTGCAGGCCGGCAGCGCGCAGCGCCGCCGGGATGGGCAGCACCCGCGCGATGTCGGGCATCGTCGCGTGGAAGCTCGTGTCGAAGCAGGCGACCTGCGCTACGCCGGGGAAATGCGCCTGCGCAAGCGCGATCACGGCCAGCGCATCGGGCATGTGCGCCGGGGCGAAGACGGCGGCCGCTCGCAGCGTGGCGCGCACCTGCGCATCGATGCGGCAGGGCCGGCGCAGCTCCGGGCCGCCGTGCACGATGCGATGGCCGATGCATTGCGGCGCGGGCAGCGCCCGTTCGCCCAGCAGCTGCGCGATGCGCCGCACCGCGTCCGCGTGCCCGCAACCGGGGGCGGGTTCGTGCAGCAGCGCGGCCCCCTGGGCGTCCTGGGCGTGGATCAGCGCCTGGGGTCCCCCCAGGGCCTCGGCCTCCCCCAGGACGATGCGCGCGGTCCGCTGCGAACCGACGCGGTACAGGCCGAACTTGAGCGAGGACGAACCGCTGTTGAGCGCGAGCACCACCCGGCTGCGCTCGCCGACGTCCCGGTCCTGCGCGGGTGCGGGCACGACCGGCATCGCTTGGGCGATGGCGCTGCGCAGGCCGGTGCGCCGGCGCACGCGCGGCCGCCGGGCCGACGGGCGCGCGGCGCTCAGGTCCGCGCCGGCAATGCGTTCCACAACAGGATCGCGGCGATCCCGGCGTGGCCCGGCTCGTCTCCCAGGATGCACATCGACGCCGGGCTGAGCGGGAAGTGCTGGCCGTTGGCCACCGGCAAGCCGATCCAGCGCACGCCCAGCGCCGCGCCGAATTGCCCGTGGGTGAACAGGGCGATGTTGCCGTGCAGCAGGCGCAGGCGCGCCAGTACCCGGTCGGCGCGCGCGCCGACCTGCGCCGGCGTCTCGCCGTGCGGACAGCCGTCCCGCCACACGTTCCAGCCCGGACGCTCGCGGCGGATGTCGGCGCTGCGCTGGCCCTCGTAGTCGCCATAGTTCCACTCGGCCAGTTCGGGATCGATGCGCGGCTCCGTGCCGCTCCCGGCGAGCGCGCAGGTCTGCAGCGCACGCCGCGCCGGGCTGCTCTGCACCTGCGCGAACGCGACCTCGTGCAGCCAGGGAAACAGCAGGCGCGCCTGCGCCTCGCCTGCCGTGGTCAAGGGGATGTCGGTGAGGCCCGTGTGCTGGCCCGACTCGGACCAGGCGGTCTGCCCGTGCCGCATCACGTACAGCCGCAGCGGCGCATTCATGCCGCCTCCATCGCCGCGTCGTAGGAGCCGCTGCACGCGGCGCGGTTGCACCGGGCGCGGTGCAGCAGCGCGGCCTGCGCCGCGCCGCGCCGGCTGGCATCGCCGTGCCAGATGCCCAGCGCGGGCTCCTGCAAGGCACGGCCGTAGGAGAAGCTCAGCGTCCAGGGCAGCGGCGGCGCGGCGCCCCGGTCCCCGGCGTGCATGGCATTCAGGCGCGCGGAGGCCTGCGTGGCGGACTGCCCGCCGGACAGGAACACGATGCCGGGCACGGCCGCCGGCACCGCCCGGCGCAGGCCCTCGATGGTCGCCGCAGCGACCTCGGCCGGGCTCGCCGGCGCGCTGCAGTCGGTGCCGGGCAGCACCATGTTCGTCTTCAGCAGCATCGCCTCGAGCGCGACACCCTGCACGTGCATATGGTCGAAGACGGCGTGCAGCACTTCCTCGGTCACCGCGCCGCACTCCGCCAGGCCATGGTCGCCGTCCATCAGCACCTCGGGCTCGACGATCGAGACCAGGCCCGCCTCCTGGCACAGCGCCGCATAGCGCGCCAGGGCCTGGGCGTTGGCGGCCACGCAGCCGCGGCTCGGGAGCCGTGGCGGCCGCCGCGCACCCGCCGGCATGCCGCCGGGCGCCTTGATGGCGAGCACCGCGCGCCACTTGGCAAAGCGTGCGCCCAGCGCGCGGTATTCCTGCAGGCGCCCGCGCAGCCCGTCGAGGCCTTCGGTGACCCTTTCGCCGGGATGACCGGCCAGGTCCGTCGTGCCGGTGTCGACCTTGATCCCCGGGATGATCCCCGCGGCGACCAGCACATCGACGAAGCGCCTGCCATCCGCAGTGGACGCGCGTATCGACTCGTCGTAGAGGATGGCCCCGCTGATGCTGTCCCCCAGGCCGGGCGTGGCGATCAGCATGTCCCGGTAGGCCCACCGGGTCTGCGCGTCGGCGGTGATGCCGGCCGCGGCCAGGCGCCGGTTGCAGGTCGACGTGCTCTCGTCGATCGCGAGCAGGCCCTTGTCGCCGGCGAGCAGCTGGCGCGCGGTCTCATCGATGCGCTGCGGCATCGGGCGCAGCAGATCCGGGTTCGGGCTATCGGTGTTCAAGATGGCAGCGCTCGATCGTCCTGTTCGAAGTCCCACGGGGCACCCGTACCCGGCTGCAGGGCCGCGGTGCACGGCTGCGCTGTGCGTCTTCGCTGGGCGACGGCACCGGCCGATCGCGTCGTCCCGGCGTCGGTCGCGCCGAGCCCCCGCGCGCAGCGTGCGCCGCTTCGGCGCGAGGTTCTGTGCGCCGCCCAACATGCCCGCGCGGGCGCCGCTATGTGCGCCACCGTACAGACACGCGCCACCGGGCGGCGGATCATCCGGCGCGGCCGTTGGACGCGATGGGGCGCGGGCGGTCGTGGCCGCCGCCTGCTGGCGCTGCGAAAGGACATGCACGATATGAACAGGATCACGCTCGGCGCCGCGCGCACGGCCGCGGCGTTGGGGTTCGCGCTCGCGGCACGGGCGGCATTCGCGCAGGACGCGCCGGTACAGGTGCAGCAGCACCTGCTCGATGCGCTCGCGCAGGGCGACGTCACCCTGGCGCTGTCGTACTTCACCGATGATGCGGTCATCGACGCCGAAAGCGGCCAGTGCGCCGCGATGCCCTGCGTGGGCAAGGCCGCGATCCGCACCGACCTGGAGCGCTACGTGGCGGACAAGAGCCGCCGCGTCACGCCGCTGCAGACCTACCCGTCCGGCAACGTGCTGCTGACGCGCTTCGAGGCGCGCAGCGCGACGATCGACAAGGCCGGGGTCCAGCGCATCGTCCTGTGGGGCATGCGCGAGATGCGCGGCGACCGGATCTCCGCCTCCCGGTGCTGCCTGCCGGAGCGGACCGACCCCCAGACCCTGCGCTTCCTCGAATGGGAAGACGCGCATCCCGGGGACCAATGATGCCTGCATGGAGCTTGCCGATGCGTAGATGGGCGGTGCTGCTGCTGCTGGGCGGCTGGTTGGGGGGCACCTTGGGCGGATGCATCTGGGTCCCGGTGGGCGGCGGCCACGGTGGCGGCCGCGGCTTCCATCACCACGACTGGCGCTGAGCTCGCGCCGCAAACGCCATCGAGCGTTTCGTGATCAAAAGAGGTAGGCGACGCCGGCGGAAATGAGGACGATGCTGCCGCGCCACGGCGGAATCTGGACCGACCCGGGCAGCGATCCGGGCCCGACGTTGATGAAGTCCTCGACCTCCAGGCGAAAGCCGAGGTGTCCGTAGCCCGAGCTCAGGCCGATGCCGGCGAGGCCGCCGGCATTGTGCGAGCTCGTCGACGGGCCGTAGGCCGCGCCGGTGCCCAGGTTGATGCTTCCGGCCTGCTGGTCGGTCGTGGCCTCGTAGGCGCCGCCCTTGATGAAATACCGCACCCCGTAATTGTGGATGCCCAGCAGCAGCGCCCCGTACCATGCGTGCGGCTGGACGCTGCCCTGGCTGGCGACCCCCACGTTGCCGTTGACGTCGGAGGTGAATGCCGACCAGCGGATCCGTCCCAGGTAGGCGTAGCCGGCCTCGACGCCGACGTTGGGCGTGATCCACGCGCCGCCGTAGAGCTTGCCGCCGATGTCCGACTCCTCCTGGTGCGCGTACGAGTAGTAGGCGTCCCCGGTGCCGAGCGGCGTCGTCGCGCCGTTGATGCTGTCCAGGCCCCCACGCAGCTGGTCGCGCTGGTCGGAAAAGACGCTGCCGCCGAGGGAGGCGCCCAGGTAGAACTGCGGGCTTGCGACCGGCGTGTAATACATCATCGACTGCGCGCTGGCGGCCAGCGGCGAAGCGATCAAGGCTGCGGCCGACAGCCGCAGCAGGATGCTGGTGGCAGATTGCATTTTTCGGGATCCTTTCGGGTGCGCTGCCCGGCGCGTGGCGCGAAACGGCTCCGGCCCCGCGACACGGTGCGGCAGATCGCGAAAATATAGGCGTCCCGGGCGCCGCTGGTGCGGGAGCTGCGCCCTGCATTTGTTGCTGTCCGGACAAATGCGCTACAAAATGTTTTCGGCTTTCCCGCGCGGCGTGCGTGGTCGGCAGCGCGGCGCCGGGCCGGGCATCGGGCCCCCCGAGCGCGGCGTTCAGGCCTCGCGCTGCGCGGCGGGTGCGACGGCCTCGGACAGTGCCGCGCACACGCGCGCGTACTCGCGCTCGGCATCCGCGAGGCGCGGGGCGCCTCCTTGCGTCGTGCCGGCGCGTCCCAGCGTCTCGAGCGCCTGGCAGAGGGCGGCGAAGCGCTCGGCGCCCAGGTTGGCGCTGCTCGACTTGAGCGCGTGCGCGGCGCGCCGCAGCGTCTCGGGTTCGCCGGCGTCCAGCGCGGTGCGCATCTGGCCCAGGTAGCGCGGTGCGTCGACGATGTACTGGCGCACCACCCTTTCGAGCAGCCCCGCGGCCAGCAGGCGGATCGATTCCAGCGCCCGCGGATTGACGCTGGCTTCGCGCGGTTCGGCATCGTCGGGCGGTGCTGGCGGCGCGGCGGCGGCCCGATCGGGCGTGCCGCCGGCCGCCGCCTGCGGCGCCCAGCGCGTGACGAGCTCGGCCAGTTCCCGCTGGCTGAACGGCTTGCTCAGGTAGTCGTCCATGCCCGCCGCGATGCAGTGCTCGGCGTCGCCGGCGACCGCGTTCGCCGTGAGCGCGATGATGGGGATCCGGCCACCGCCGGCGCGTTCGCGCTCGCGCACGCGTGCCGTGGCCTCGTAGCCGTCCATGCCCGGCATCTGGCAATCCATCAGTATCAGGTCGAAGGGTTCGCGCGCCAGCGCCTCGAGCACCTGGCGGCCGTCGCTGACCACCGTGGTGCGGGCGCCGATCACCTCGAGCATCGCCTTGGCCACGTCCTGGTTGATCAGGTTGTCCTCGGCCAGCAGGACCCGGCAGCCGCTGCGCGCAACGACGGCGGGGGGCTCGACGGTGCTCTCGGCGGGCGCCGGCGCCGGCCCCTCCTCGTTGGCGGTGGCGATCGCCTGGAACAGGTCCGACTGACGCACGGGCTTGGTCAGGCTGCATCGGATCAGGCCCTGGGGCACGGCCTGGGCGCCGTCGCGCAGCGTGGCCGAGCTCAGCATGATGAGCGGCGTGGCGGCGAACGCGGGCGTCGATTTGATCGTGCGCGCCAGCTCCAGGCCGTCGATGTCCGGCATGTGCAGGTCGAGCACCACCACCTCGAACGGCTCGCCCCGGGCGAACGCGGCCTCCATCAGGGCCATGGCCTCGCGCGCGCCCGCGCAGCTCGTGCACTGGACGTTCCAGGCCGCGGTCTGCTCTTCCAGGATCTCGCGGTTGGTCGCGTTGTCGTCGACCACGAGCACCCGCAGGCCGTTCAGTCGTCCGTCGCCGGAGAAGACGCGGCGCGCGCTGGCCGACTGCTTGATGACGTCGACCTCGAACCAGAACGTGGCACCCTCGCCGACCGTGCTGCGCACCTGCAGGTGGCCGCCCATCAGGTCGACGAGCTGCTTGGAGATCGCCAGGCCCAGGCCGGTCCCGCCGAAGCTGCGCGTGGTCGAGCTGTCGGCCTGCGAGAAGGCCTCGAAGATCCGGTCCTGCTTGTCCACGGGGATGCCGATGCCGGTGTCGCTCACCTCGAAATGCAGGCGCGCCCGGCGGTCGTCCTCGTCGACCAGCCCCACCCGGACCGAGACCTCGCCCGCGGTCGTGAACTTGACCGCGTTGCCGACGATGTTGGTGATGACCTGGCGCAGCCGCATCGGGTCGCCGCGCAGGGCGATGGGCAGCGTGTGGGGCAGCAGGCAGGTGATCTCCAGGCCCTTGCCGTGGGCCTGCTGCGCGAACATGCCGCAGACGTCCTCGACCAGTTCGCGCAGGTCGAAATTGATATGCTCGAGCTCGATCTTGCCGGCCTCGATCTTGGAGAAGTCCAGGATGTCGTTGATGATCCGCAGCAGGCTCTGGCCCGAGTGGTAGACGGCCTCCACGAAGCGGCGCTGGCGCTCGTTGAGCGGCGTGCCGCGCAGCAGATCGGTCATCCCCAGCACGCCGTTCATCGGCGTGCGGATCTCATGGCTCATCGTCGCCAGGAACTGGCTCTTGGCGCGGCTCGCCTCGAGCGCCGCGCGCGCCGAGTTCCGCGCCTCCTCGGTGGCCGCCTGCAACTCGCGCGTGCGCTCCTCGACCCGGGCCTCGAGCGTGGCCTGCGCCTCGTCGACCCGCAGGCGGTAGTCGCGCAGCCGCGCCACCATGTCGTTGAACGACGCCGCCAGTTCGCCGATCTCCCCGCTGGCCCGCGCCTCGACGCGCGCCGCCAGGTTGCCGGCCGCGATCTGGCGCGTCGCCTGCACGAGCAGTTCCACCGGACCCAGGATGCGCCGCGTGACCAGCACGGTCGCGGTGACGCCCAGTGCCACGACCAGCACGGTGAGCGCCAGCGTGGAGAGCACGATCTCGCGCGTCTTGGCCTTCAGGCTGTCCTCGCGCACGCCGATGCGCAGGTAGCCCAGCGTCGATTCGGCGGACGATTCCCGGTCCGGGAACAGTTCCGAGGCGTCGTCCCGGCTGCGCACCGGCGTGATGATGTCGAAATGCGGCTCCTCGCCCGGTGCCGGCGCCACCTCGGCGTGGCGCGTGCCGTCGGCGAACAGCTCCGGGCTGGCCGGCGCCAGGGCGGCGGACTGGCGGCCCACGATGGTGCTCAGCAAAGGCCGCCGGTTCCGGTCGATCAGCTCGACGTAGCCGACGTGGGAGTTCGACGCCACGTGGCTCAGCACCGTGCGCATCGCCGCTGCGTCCCGGGTATAGAGCGCGAACTCGCCCTCGCGCGAGCCCTGCTCGGCCAGGCTCACGCCCAGCTCGAGCAGCTCGGCGCGGTCGGCGCGGATGCCGCGCTGCGAGATGATCGCGGCCATGCTCACGGCCGTGATGGCGATCAGGGAGATCACCAGCAGGTTGAGCCTGGTCGCCAGGCTTGCGCTATGCGGCAGCTTCATCAGGGACCTCATTCGAACGCGTTCGCCGCACCGTTGATGACCGATTCCTTGAGCACCACGCGCATGTCGCGGGCGGTCTTGAGATTGACCGAATAGACGACCCGGCGCGGGCTCTCGGGCGCGATGCCGTCCGCGCGCGCGCCCCTGAGGATCCGGACGGCGAGCTCCCCGCACTGCGCGCCGACGTCCTGGTAGTCCCAATCGAGGGCGAACAGCGCGCCGGCCTTGACCCAGGCCGACGACAGGCCGATGAACGGGATCCGGTTGCGGAACGAGTGCACCAGCAGCGCCTTGGCCGTCTCGGGTGACACGACCACCGAATCGGGTATCCCCCAGAGCACGTCGACGTGGTTGGCGACGGAATCGAGCACGTCCGGCAGGGTCTGCGGCGTGTCGACCTGGAACGGCACGAGCTTGAGCCCCAGGTTGCGTGCGCTGGCCTGCGCGTCGTCGATGCGGTGCTGGTTCTCGGCCGGGTTGTAGAGGACGCCGACGACGCTGTCGGGCGGCATCAGCCGGCGTATCCATTCGAGCTGGAGCTCGACCGGCATGTCCAGGACGACGCCGGTGGCATTGCCCTTCTTCTTGAAGCTGTCCGCGCCGAAGACCATCCCCGCCACCACGGGGATGTCGCGCCCTTCGGCCAGCGCGCCCTGCGTGGCCACCAGCCCCATGCTGAACACCAGGACGGTACCGTTGCGATGGGCCGCGGCCATCGCCGGCGCGACCTTGCCCGCATCGCCCTGCAGCGCCACCACCTCGATGTCGGCGTCGACCCCGCTGGTGCGCAGCGCACGCTCGAAGCCCTTGAGCGCGTCGCGGTACGGCGTGGCATCGTGGCTGATCAGCACGAGGACGTGCGCGGGGGACGCGCCGCTGGCCGGCCCGCCGACGGCTCCGCCGACCAGCGCGCAGAGCAGCCAGGCCACGGATAGCAGGAGGGACCGACGGACCATGGGGCCGTGCTCGCGAAGGGTCAGAACGGGAACGTCAACCTGACGAGGAAGGTGCGCCCGTCCTGGACTATGCTGGTCTCCTGGTTGCCCACGGAGACCGGGTCGGCGTGGGTCTTGGCGAAGACGTTGTAGACGGAACCCGAGATCTCGATCCCGCTGTGCAGGCGGCGCTCGAAGAGGGTCAGGTTGACGACCGTGAAGCCGCCCAGGCGCACGTTGTCCGTCGTCAGCCGCGATCCCACGTACTGCACCTCGACGCCGCTGCTCAGGTCGTCGGCCAGCAGCGGCGCGCGCAGGTTCGACTTGGCGATGTTCTGCGGCGAATTGGTCAGGGTCTGGCCGGTGAGCGCATCCGTGGTGTGCTGCAGCGTGTAGCTCGTGCGCGACTCCAGTCCGCTGGCCCAGCGCCCGTCGAGTTCGAGCTCCAGGCCGACCGCCCGCACCTGGTCGGTGTTCTCGAAGAATACGGTGCCGTTCGGATTGGTGAGCAGGTTGATCAGCTGGTGTATGTCGTTGCGGTAGAGGTCGACCGTGCCGCGCACGCTGTCCGTGAGATTGCGGTCCACGACCAGCTCCGTGGTCTTGATCTTCTCCGGCACCAGGTTCTTGGACGGGTCGAAGCCCACGGCCGCGCTGGCGTAGTACGCCTCGTAGGCGTTGGGTGCGCGAAACGCCGTCCCGAACAGCAGCTTGAGGGCCGTGTCGGCATCGGGCGCGTAGATGAGCGCGAGGCGCGGATTGGTCGACGATTCCACCGAGGCCATCGAGGTGAGGCTGTCGTAGCGCAGTCCGGCGGTCAGGCTGAGTTCGGGCGTGATCGCGTATTCGTCCTGCACGAAGGCGGCCCAGGCGCTCGAGCGGGCGCGCGAGTCGAGCAGGCTCACGTACGGGTCCAGGTTGAAGTTCACCTGGGTCTGGCGGTAGTCGTTGACGTACTCGGCGCCCACGGTGGCGCGGTGCTCGGCGCCGATGCGGCGCGTGTACTGGTACTCCGTCCCCCACCATCGGCCGTCGATGGCGTCGTAGTTGACGACGGTGGGCGAGCGGCCGATCGGGTAGTAGCCGTAGTAGCCGTAGAAGTCCTGGTAGACGCGGGCGGTCACCTCGGAGACGGCGTCGATCTGGCGCTGGTACTTGAGGTCGAAGTACTGGCGCGTGTCGGTCGTGTATTCGTTGCCGTTGAAGAGGGTGCCGAACGATGCGGTGGGCACGTCCTTGCGGCGCGACCCGTCGAGCAGGCGCAGGTTGAAGTCGCCGAACGAGAGGTTGGTCAGCAGCGTCTTGGACCGGTCCGCGTCATGGTCCACGGCGACGCCGTTGTTGTTGCCCGGCGAGTCGAAGTCCGGAAAGAACAGGTCGCGCACTCCCGCGCTCTTGTAGCCGGTCGCCGATACCAGCAGGTCCAGCCCGTTTTCGAAGCGCTTGCCGAAGCTCGCCCGCTCCTTGGTCGTCAGCTCGTTGCCCGCGGCGACCGACACCTCGCCGCCCTTGAGGTCGCGCGCCTGCTTGGTGATCACGTTGACGACGGCGAAGAACGCATTGCTGCCGTAGATGGAGGAACCGGGCCCGCGGATCACCTCGACCCGGTCGATCAGGTCGACGTCCAGCGGAAACTCGGTTCCGAGCAGGCCCTGCGAGTAGATGTCGTCGTTGATGCGGTGCCCGTCCACCAGCAGCAGCACGCGGCTGTTGTAGTCGCCGGGGCGCCCGAAGCCGCGCACCCCCAGGTAGCTGTAGTTGCGGTCGTAGGTGACATAGAAGCCGCGCACGCTGGCGAGGATCTCGGCCAGCGTGCGGTAGCCGTAGTTGCGGATGTCGTTGGCGGTGACGATGCTCACCGACGAGGGCGCGGCGGTGGTCGTCTGCTCGTACTTCGAGGCGCTGTAAACGGTCGGGATGTCCCCGAAGAGCACGCTTTCGTCGCGCTCCGGCGGCGACTCGGCCCGGGCGTCGCGCAGCGTCGCCGCCTGGCCGAGCAGGCACGCCGTGCAGCAGGCGATCGCGAGGGCTCTGGCTTTCATGTTTGCCTTTGTTGGGCTGGGCGGGGGCCGACGACGGCACAGGATAGCCAGCGCACCGTGCGTGCGGCGGTCCGAGACGTCCCCGAATGCCCGGGCAAATCGCCGCTTAGGCAGGCCGTCCGGCGGCCGCCGAAGACCGCCCCGGCCCTCAAGCTTTCCGCGTTCCTGACGAAAAGGGGATATCAGGGCGTTCGGCATGCGTTCGCGCATGCCGGCGGCACCGTCCGTGGCAGCGCTACCCGCCGCGCGGCCGTACCCCTGGCTGTACCCCCGGCACCCACTGGGCCCCAAGAAGCGGATGAAGATGAAGACGAGAAAGCTCCCGATCCCCGCGCACCTGGTCGCGCGCGTCGAGGCCCACGCGGAGGTGCTGCCGCTCAACGGGCGCCGCCGCCTGGACGGCTGGCTCGACCGCTGGGTGTCCAAGGTCGGGGACCTGACCCGGCTCAAGGCCTCGCACCCGATGCTCGATGCCGTCATCGACGAGCAGCGCGGCCGCCAGATCCGCATCGGCGGGCACTGGCTCACGGACTGGGCCTCGTGCAACTACCTCGGCTTCGACCTGGACGAGGAGATCATCGCCGCGGTACCGGAAACCCTGTCCCGCTGGGGAACCCATCCGTCGTGGTCGCGCCTGCTGGGCAGCCCGCGCCCGTACATCGATATCGAGGAGCAGATGACGCAGCTGCTGGGCTGCGAGGACGTGCTGCTGCTGCCGACCATCACGCACATCCACATGTCGGTGATCCCGCTGCTGGCCGCCGAGGGGACCATATTCCTCGATGCCCGCGCCCACAAGACCATCTACGACGGCGCGATGGTCGCCGCCGGCCGCGGCGCGCGCATCCTGCGCTTTCGCCACAACGATGCCGGGCACCTCGAGCAGCTGCTGCGCTCGGCCGGGGATACCGGGCCGCGCATCATCGCCATGGACGGCGTCAACTCGATGACCGGCAATGCGCCGGACCTCGCGCGCTTCTCCCGCCTGGCGCAGCAGCACGATGCGCTGCTCTACGTCGACGACGCGCACGGCTTCGGCGTGATCGGCGAACGGCGCGCGGACGAGACCTCGCCCTACGGCTCGATGGGCAACAGCCTCTTTCGCCACCAGGGCGTGTCCTACGAAAACGCCGTCCTGGTGAGCGGCATGTCCAAGGCCTATTCCTCGCTGCTGGCCTTCCTGGCGCTGCCGACGCCGCTCAAGGAGGCGCTCAAGGTGCTCGCGCCGCCGTACCTGTACTCGGGGCCGTCGCCGGTGGCCTCGCTCGCCACGACGCTGGCGGGCCTGGAGGTCAACCGCAAGCGCGGCGACCAGTGCCGCGCGCAGATCTGGAGCCGGACCGCGCGCGTGCTCGCCGCGCTGCGCGACCTGGGCATCCGCACACCCAACGAATCGGGCTTCCCGGTCATCGAGATCCCGCTGGTGCGGCACGAGGAGATCGACGCGGCCGGCACCTTCCTGTTCGAACGCGGGGTCTACGTGACGCTGGCCGCATTTCCGCTGGTGCCCAAGAACGAGGTCGGATTCCGCATCCAGGTGACCGCGGCCAACACGGAGGCCGAGGTGGACCAGCTGATCGAGGTGCTGGCGGCGCTGCACGAGCGCTTCGAGCTGGCGCCGGCGCGGAGCGGCGCATGTCCCGCCGTCGCGGCGGGCTGAGCGCCCGCCTTGCCGGGCGGGCCGGCGGCAACGCGCGGGCGTGAGCGGGGCCGTTCGATGGGCAGCGTGCTGTCGCACATGAAGATCCTCGCCCCCTTGCGCCTGCGCGCCTTCCGGATCCTGTGGACCGGCATGACCGTTTCGCTCGTCGGCGACGGCGTCACGCTGGTGGCCATCGCCTGGCAGGTCTACCAGCTGGCCGGGACACCGGCCGCGCTCGGCATCACGCTCATGGCGATGTCCATCCCGCAGCTGCTGCTGCTGCTGTTCGGCGGCGTCGTGAGCGATCGCTTCGAGCGGCGCCGGGTGATGCTGGCGTCCGACATCGTGCGCGGCTCGGCCCTGCTCGCGCTGGGAGTCCTCTGCGTCGCCGGCAAGCCCCAGGTCTGGCACCTGGCGGCTATCGGCGCCGTCTATGGCGCCGGCAACGCGTTCTTCGCCCCGGCCTTCGATGCGCTCGTCCCGGACCTCGTCCCCGAGCACCTGCGCGCGCAGGCCAATTCGCTCGACCAGTTCGTCCGGCCGCTGGCCGCGCGCCTGCTGGGGCCCGCGCTCGGCGGCTGGATCATCGCCGGCGTCGGTGCCGGCTGGGCCTTCATCGCCGATGCCGCGACCTTCGGCGTGTCGATCGCCTGCCTCGCCTGGCTCGGCAAGGTCGCCGCCGCCCCCGCGCAAGCGCCGGCGCCTGGCGCCGATCCGCGACCGGACGCCGGGTCCGCATCGGCGTCCGTATGGGGCGAGATCCGCGAGGGTTTCGAATTCGTGCGCACGCGCACCTGGCTGTGGGCGACGTTTGCCGCCGCCACGCTCTCGTATCTCGTCTTCCTCGGCCCGGCCGAAGTGCTGCTGCCCTACCTGGTGAAGGGTGAACTGGGCGGCAGCGCCGCGGACCTGGGCATGGTCTTCGCGATGGGCGGCCTGGGAGCCATAACGGCGTCGGTGATCGTCGCGCAGCGCGCGATGCCGGCACGCATCATGACCTGCGTCTACGCCGCCTGGAGCATCTCGACGCTTGCCGTCGCCGGCTACGGACTGGCGCACGCGACCTGGCAGGCGATGCTCGCGTGCTTCGCCTTCAATGCTTTCGAGAGCGCCGGCCTGATCCTGTGGACCACCACCAAGCAGGGCTTCGTGCCGGTGCGTCTATACGGGCGCGTATCGAGCCTGGAGAGCCTCATCGCCACCGGACTGATGCCGGTCTCGTATGTGCTGTCGGGCTATGTCGCGGGTATCGCGGGCACGCGCGCGACGCTCATCGGCGCCGGACTCCTGGGCGCGGCGATCAATACGGCTTTCTATTTCCTGCCCGGCGTGCGCGCGGTCGAGGGACGGCGCCTGGCGGCCCCGGACGCGCGTGCCGCCGCACAGGCGGCCGAACCAGCCTCCGAGCACGCCGCCGAGCCGGTGGCCGGGCGCGCGCTGCCGGCCTGAGCGCCGAACCGGGTCCGGGCCGCGTTGCGCGCCCGGCCGCGGCGCGCCGCCGGCGTGGCCTCAGGATGCGCTGTCGACGGCCCACTGCCGCGCCAGCAGGGCGGGAATGTCCTGGGCCGGCACCGGCCGGCTGAAGTAGTGCCCCTGGAGCGAGTTGCACGCCATGGCGTTGAGGGTCTGCGCCTGTTCGATGGTCTCCACGCCCTCGGCCGTGACGCTGAAATCCAGGCTGCGGGCCAGCGACAGTATGGCGCGCACGATGGCCTTGTCCTTCACCCCGCCGGGCAGCGCGGACACGAAGCAGCGGTCGACCTTGAGCGTCGTCAGCGGCATGTTGCGCAGGTAGCTCATCGACGAGTAGCCGGTGCCGAAGTCGTCCAGGGCCACGCGCACGCCGGCCTCGCACAGGGCCTGCAAGGTGGCGATGCCGCTGGCTTCCATCACCGTGCTCTCGGTGACCTCCAGTTCCAGCAGGTCCGGCTCGAGCCCCGTCTGGGCGAGCGTGCGCAGGATCATGTCGATCAGGTTCGGGTCGCGAAACTGCATCGGCGACAGGTTGACGGCCACGCGCAGGCGGTGACCGTCGCGCTGCCAGCGCGCGGCGTCGGTGCAGGCGGTGCGCAGCACCCATTCCCCGATCGGGACGATCAGCCCGTTCGCCTCGGCCATCGGGATGAAATCCATCGGCTGGATCAGGCCGTGCTCGGGGTGGTTCCAGCGCAGCAGCGCTTCGACCGCCAGCACGCTGCCGCGCTGCAGGTCGTACTGGGGCTGGTACAGCAGGTGGAACTCGTCGCGCGCCAGCGCCAGGCGCAGGTTGCTCTCGAGCATCATGCGCTGCATCGCCTGCGCGGTGAGCGAGGCGCTGTACAGCTGGTAGTTGTCGCGTCCGCGGTCCTTGGCGTGGTACATCGCCGTGTCCGCGTGCTTGAGCAGCGTCAGCGCGTCGGCGCCATCGCCCGGGTAGAGCGCCACCCCGATGCTGGTCGTCGTGGCGATCTCGCGCTTGTCCAGGCGGAACGGCCGGCGCATGGCATCGCGGATCCGGTGCGCGATCGCCAGCGCGTCCTCCGGCCGCTCGATGCCGCGCGCCAGCGCCGTGAATTCATCCCCGCCCAGCCGGGCGAAGCCCAGTTCGGTGTCGGCCCCTGCCGCGGCGTTGCGGTACACGACATCCGTGGGGCGCAACTCGTCGCGCAGGCGGTCGGCGACCATCTGGAGGATGAGGTCGCCGGAGCTGTGGCCCATCGTGTCGTTGATGTTCTTGAACCCGTCCAGGTCCATGAACAGGATCGCCAGCTGCGTGCCGTCGATCCGGGCGCGGGCGATGTCGCGTTCGACCCGGTCGAGGAAGGACTGGCGGTTGGGCAGGCCCGTCAGCGTGTCGAAGTACGCGAGCTGGCGGATCTGGCGCTCGGCCGCCTGCAGCTGCATCAGGTTCTCGAATCCGCGGTACAGGTACTTGACGCGGTGGCCGATCAGCGCCCAGTTGATGGGCTTGGCGAAGAAGTCGGTCGCACCCGCGTGGTAGGCCTTTTCCACGGATTCGACGTCGTCCATGCCGGTGACCATGACGATCGGCAGCAATTCGCCGGCCTCGGCGCGCAGGGCGGCGCAGATCTCGTGGCCGCTGCGGCCCGGCATGTCCACGTCGAGCAGGACCATGTCGCTCGGCGCGCGCCGGAAGTTCTCCAGGGCATCGTCGCCGTCCGCGGCCGTCTCGACCTCGAAGCCGGCATTCATCAGCGCGCCGCGCATCAGCATCCGCGTGGCCGCATCGTCGTCGACGACCAGGATCCGCCGCGCGCCCGGGGGCGTTGCGGCCGCGGCCTCGCCCGCCGGCGTGGTGACAGGCGGCTCCGGGGTAGGCATCGTGTGCGCCCCGTCCATCACGCTGACGCGGTGCAGCGCGCGGCCCGGCCGGCCGCGTTTGCGGCCGGGAGCCATCGATGCCGTTTTCGCGCCATGCGCGTGACCATACCCATCTGGGTTCTATCGGCAGCATCCTCCCGGGGCTGAGACCGGTGCCCCGGGCGGCAAGCGCGGATTTGGCCGGGAATCGGGGCGTCCGCGCGTCGATCGGTGCGGGCCGCGGTGGTCCACCCGGGCTAGCGTGCGCTTTCACGCCAAGCCGCGGCTCAAACGGATCGACTAACGACCAGCGCCGGGCATCGACGTCCGGGCACCGGACCGCCCGGTCAATCGCTCACGCGCGGCGCGTCCCGGGGCTTCGTGCGGTGTGCGCCCGCGCGCGGCGCGCTGCCGCGCTGGGCGGCGAGGAGGTCGCGGCGGATCGCGGACACGCTCTGGCCGACGATCTCCTCGACCCCGACCTGTCCCAGCTCGGCGCTGGCGCCGCGCGGATCGCCGCCGTAGATGCCCACGCTTTCGTCCAGGTGCGCGCCCGAGCGCAGTACCGCGCCGCGTACCGAGTCCGGGTCCAGGGCCAGTTGCAAGGACGTGTCGGCCAGGCCGGCGTGGGTGCCGATCTGCGCGTCGCCGACGCCGCGGGCGCGCAGCAGGCGGGCGTAGCCCTCGGACGAAGCGCGGTAGTACTCGGGCGGGGCGAAGGCGCGCGTCGCCTCCGGTGCCCATTCCCGGTCAAGGCGCGCCGCGACGCGTCCGAGCTCGGCCTGGTAGCCGCCGTGATCGCCGAGGAAGACGATGTCCCGAAAGCCGTGCGCGCGCAGGCTGCGCGCGATCGATTCGAGCGTGGCCTCGAACACCGCCGGTGGCACCGAAATCGTGCCGGCGAAGCGCATGTGCGATGTGGGCGGGTCGATCGTGCCCTCCGGCACGTAGGCCACTACCGGCGCGACGATCGCATTGCCGAGCTCCCGGGCGATGCGCTCGGCGAGCAGGCGCGCGCGCGCGTTGTGCTTGCCCAGGGTCAGCGCAGGACCGCTCTGCTCGGTGCCGCCGATCGGCACGATCGCCGTCGTGCTGCCGGCCGCGATGGCGTCGCGCAATTCCGTCCACGTGAGGTCCTCGAGCAGCACCGGCCGCCTCGCGGCGGGGGCGGCCGGCGGCGACGGCGCTGGCGTCGGCGCCGGCAGGGCCAGCACCGCTGCGCCCAGCGCGAGCAGTGCAAGGGCCGCAATAGGGGCCATCGTCGGGAACCGCATCGGCCGATTCTACGTTTGCCGGCCGGCACCATCCGCGCATGCAGGCGCCCGGTGCGCCGGCGCGCTAGCGGCCGCGCGTGGCCGCCACGGCCATCGCCAGCCAGCCCAGCAGCAGCAGCACCCCGCCCACCGGCGTGATCGCGCCCAGGCCGCGCACGCCAGTGAGGGCCAGCGCGTAGAGGCTGCCGCTGAACAACACGATGCCGGCGCCGAACAGCATCGCGCTCAGGCGCGCCGCCCGTCCGGGCCATTGCTGCGCCACCCAGGCGGCGCCCAGCAAGGCCAGCGCGTGGACGAGCTGGTAGCGGGCTCCGGTTTCGAAGACCGCCAGGGCGTCCGGATCCAGGCGCGCCTTGAGCGCGTGCGCGCCGAACGCCCCGGCGGCAACGCCGGTGAGGCCGAACAGCGCACCGGCGACGGCGGCGGCCCGGACCGGCCCTTGCGGGGAGACCGCACTGGGATCGGCGTTCATCCGTGCGGCGCGTCGTCGTGCGGTCCGTCTTCGCCGGGTGGGCCGTCGGCGTGCCCCGGGCCCCCGCCGGGCATGTCGCCGCCCCAGTCGCCGCGGTGCCGCTCGGCATCGTGCGCAGCGCCGCCCATCGAGCCGTGCGCGTGCCAGGGCCCGCGAGCGCCCATCGTTCCCATCGGCCCCATCGGCTCCATCGGTCGATGCTCGTGCACGAACTGACGCGCCACCTCGTTCAGGACGGCGCGCTGGTCCGGACCCAGCGCCTGCTGCAGCCTGGCGGTGGCTTCGGCGAGCTGCGCCAGCTTCTGCGCGTGGGCGCTGGCCCGGTCGGCGATCGCCCGCGCCAGCGCGGCCGCGTCCGCTTCGTCGGCCGGCGTGGGCGGCGCCTCATGTGGCGTCATGGTGTCCTGGAAAGCGGTGCGAAAGGCCTGCCACGCCGCCTGCTGGGAGGCCTTGATTTCCAGGCGCCCGGACAGCGTATCGAGCTGCCCCTGCAGGTGACGCGCCAGCAGCTCCGGCGGTGGCGGCCCCGGCGGCAGGCGGCCCTCGCGCGCCGGGGGCGGCGTCAGCGCCTGGGCGGCAGCGCGAGGTCCTGGCGCGAGCGTGGCGATCGCCCCTCCCACCAGCGCGAGGGCGGTGGCATGGCGGGCGACGGATTTCAGGCGGTCGATCATGGTGCTGCTCCGGATAGGGTGGTGCCGCCACCGTAGACGACTTCGGCACCGCAGGCTTGCCCGTTTGCGTAAATCTGCGCTGGGCAATTGTAAGCAGCCCGGCGAGCAGCCCGGTCAGCAGCCCCGCGAGCAGGCCGCAACTACGGTCGCGCGCTGCGCCGCCGCATCGCTTGCGGCGGCGAACGCCGGCCCATGCGCCGCCGCCCGGAAGGCGCTACCGAAGCTGTAAAGACGCTTGCGGGCCGATCGGGCGGTGCGTAGGATCAAGACAAACAAGGCGCGGTTGCGGGGCCCCTGCAAGGCGTCGTCGCCCGTGACACACGCTTACCGTGTGCGCCGACCCACCTCGATCCGGGGGCGGGCGGCGTGGGCGGCGGACGACTCTCGGGGAGACACTGTGGAGCAAGGCTCGTGGTCGCGGTCGCGCGCGGGTGCACCATGCCGGTAAGCGGCGTTGCACGCCGCGCTCCGGCGCCCGAGCAGGCCTTGCTCGAGGCACCGGTCGCTCCGTGCGGCGGGTCTGCAGAGGCAGCGCCGCCCGCCGCGCCCAGCCGCGAAGGCGAGGCGCAATGGCGCCGCCTGTCCGATTGCCTGGTGCGTTCGCTCGAGGAGGAGCGCGAGCGCGTGTCCTCGCAACTGCACGCCAACGTCGAGCCGATGGTCATCGCGGTGAAGTTTTTCGTCGAGGACGCGCTGCACCGCCTGGCCGAGGGCGCGGTCGACGACTCGATGCGCCTGCTGCAGGAGGTGCCCCAGCGACTGCGCCAGCTCGTCGAGGACCTGCGTGCCACCGCCGACGAGCTGCGCCCGCGCCTGCTCGATGAGCGTGGCCTGCTCTCCACCCTCGAATGGCAGTCCGACGCCTTCGCCGACAAGTATCCGTCGATCGGCGTGGTCCGGCGCCTGACCGCCCGGGAGGAGGACGTCCCCTCGGTGCTCAAGCTGGATATCCACCGCATCGCCCAGGAATGCCTGCGCAACGTCGGCCAGTACTCCGGCGCCAGCTGGGTACGCATCGGACTGTTCCGCGAGGCCGGCAACCTCAACTTCCTCGTCGAGGACAACGGCGCCGGTTTGGCCCAGGCCCGGATCGACCCGGCCGACAGCGCGCGCATCGCCCAGCGCCTGGCCCTGATCCGATGCCGGGCCGAATCCACCGGGGGCCGGCTCAGCTTGCGCTGCGCCACGGCCCAGGGCACCCAGCTTCGGATCACCTGGAAACTCGAATCCCTCATTGGCGCCTCCGGCGTCTCCGGCTAGCGCCAGGTCGAGCGCTTCCGGCCACCGCTGCGGCGACCCGCTGCGCGGGTCGAGCAGGCGAACCCGGCTCATCCCGCGTAATGGGAATCGACCCGACCGCCGAAACATACGATTGTGTGCCGGTCATGCCGTTCCGACGCTGCGCTGCGGCATGCTCTTGCTCGCCAAGGCGGGGCCGCGCCGGACGCGGCCTTGTCCGATCCGTCCGGGCACCGATTGGACCCCGTATTCCTGGCAGCTTTCCACACCGATGAAACCCGCCCCCCAAGACGCCGCCGCGCAGGAGCAGGCCTTCGGAACCCTGCTGTTTCCGCCGGCCCCGGGCAGTTCCGCTCCGGCCATACGGCTCGATTCCCAGGGCCGCATCAGCGATGCCACCGTCTCGGCTGCGGCGATGCTGGGCTTCGAGCCGCAGGAACTGCGCGGCCGCTCGCTCAAGGATCTGGCGCTCGACGGCTGGCAGGCGGCCGCCGACGTGGCATCGGCGCGGGTGCGCTTTGGCGCCACGGAGAGCTTCGAACTCGCGCTCAAGGGACGCAGCGGGCGGCGTACGCTGGTCGAGATGACCGCCCGTGCCGGCGCCGACGGCAAGGACGGTTCGATCGTCGCCTGGTCGGAACGGCGCGTGCGCCGCAGCAGCGGGTCGCAGGACGATCCCGAGTTGAAGCGCGTCGCCTACGGCCTGCTGCGCACCCAGGAGGCCGAGCGCATGCGCGTCGCCTCCGAACTGCACGACGAGGTCGCGCCGATCGTCATCATGGTCAAGTACATGCTCGAGGACGCGATGGCGCGCATGGGCGCCGCCCTGCCGGAGGAACCCCGCCGCATACTCGACGACGCCGCCTCGCGCCTGCGCGACGTCATCGCCGAGCTGCGCCGCATCTCGACCGACCTGCGCCCCAAGCTGCTCGATGATCTCGGGCTCATCCCCACGCTCGAGTGGTACTGCCGCGGCGTCGAGGAGGCCTGCCATGGGTTCCGCGTCGAATGGCGCCTCGAGGTGCTCGAGGCCGAGATCGCCGAGCACCTCAAGCTCGACATCTTCCGCATCGTCCAGGAAGCGCTCAACAACGTGATCGAGCACGCGCATGCGCGCCGCGCACTGGTGTCGGTCTATGCCGGCGCCGCCGACCTGTTCGTCGTCGTCGAGGATGACGGCGACGGCTTCGACCTCGAAACCGCCAGCTCGCGCCGCGACGGCGGACTCAACCTGGGCCTGCAGTCGATCCGCAAGCGCGTCGAGGCTACCGGGGGCCGCTTCCTGCTCGAATCCAATGGCCAGCAGGGCACGCGCATCGGCGGCTGCTGGCGCCGTCAAGCGCTTGCGCCCCCGGCCTGAAAACCGCCCCGGGGCCCACGCGCGGCGTGCCGGCTAGAAATCGGCGGGCTGGCTCGCGCGCGCCGGCGCTTCCCAGGCGCTGCCGGGGTCCTCGCCTTTGAGCAGCCGCGATACCGTGCCGGGCCGCTCGATCAAGCCGCTTTCCAGCGCCACCAGGGTCAGCTCGGATACGTTGCGCAGGCCCAGCTTGCGCATCAGGTTGGCGCGGTGCTTCTCCACCGTCTTGGGGCTGACGTGGAGGAATTCGGCGGTAGCGCGGTTGGTGCGCCCCTCGGCGATCAGCTTCAGGATGCTGCGCTCGCGCGCCGTGAGCCTGTCGCACGGGGCCGACCGGTTCTCCGGGCGCTTGCCGTTGAGGTAGTTGTCGACCAGGTGTCCGGACACGTCCGGCGAGAGGAATTTCCTGCCGCCGACCACGCTGCGCAGCGCCATGACCAGCTCGTCGTAGGACGCATCCTTGAGGATGTAGCCATCGGCGCCGGCGCGCAGCGCCTCGCGCACGTACTCGTCCGTCTTGTACGAGGTCAGGGCCACCACCATGATCTGCGGCAGGCGCCGCTTGATCTGCGCGGTGGCCTCGATGCCATTGAGGCCGGGCATCGACAGGTCCATGAGGATGACCGCCGGCGTCAGGCTCAGCGCCAGCCGCACCGCTTCCTTGCCGTCCTTGCATTGGCCGGTCACCGTGAAATCGGGCAGCGTGTTGACCAGCGAGCACAGCCCCTGGCGCAGCAGGTCATGATCCTCGGCGATCAGCGTTGCGTGCTTCATGAGAGGCGCCCTTCTAGCGTGTGCACCCGGGCCGGCCGGCCGGCAGCCGCCCCGCGCGTTCGGCCCAGCCGGGGTTGCGGCCAGGATGCCGGACCGCGTTCATTTGGTCTTCGCCGGCGCGACGTCGCCGTAGCTGATGTCGACGTTCTCCGACGTCCCCCCGGGCTGGCCGTCGGCGCCGTAGGAAAAGAGGTCGAAGTCGCCATGCTCGCCGGGCGCCGCGTAATGGTAGGGTCTGCCCCAGGGATCCGGCGGCACCTGCTTTTGCAGGTAGGGGCCGGACCAGCGGTCGACGCCGTCGGGCCGGGCGACCAGCGCCTGCAATCCCTGGTCCGTGCTCGGGTAGGCGCCGACATCGAGCCGGTATTGATCCAGCGCCTTGCCCAGCGAGTCGATCTGGGCGCGGGCGACGTTGACGTTCGATTTGCCGACCTGGCCGAAGTAGCGCGGCGCCACGAGGCCCGCCAGCAACCCGATGATGACGACCACCACGAGCAGTTCGATCAGCGTGAATCCTGCCATGGCCGATCCGTATCGGGCGCTGTGACCGCGGCGGCGCATATCGGGGAACCATGGGTGGGAGTGGTCGGACGCAGGTGCGTACAGGATGCTGGGCGATGACAAGAAAAAACTCCTACGTCTTGGAATCCCGGGGGGCGCGCCGGTGCCCCTATCCGGCGCCGGTCATGGCACCGGCCATCGAAGGTGGGCGAGCCGGCTTGCAGGGCACGCAAAACTACTACCCGATCCGATCTTCGGCAATTACCCGATGGACCGATCGCAGCGCGGGTCGGAACCCTAGCACTTTTCCGCAGAAATCACCCGCACCCCGGCGATTTGTCCCAGGCGCGATGCGTGGGTGTACCTGCACCGGCGCACTTGCCTGCTCACGGCCGGCACCCGCCGACCGGGACCGGGACGGGGTATCGGCCTGCGCTTTGCCCGCGCCGGGCATCGTGCGAAACTAGCAATTCCGGTGCCGGTCCAAGCAGCGGCCCGGCTCTGGACCCGCACGGGCGCAAGGCGGAGCTTCCCGACCCCACCGCACGCCTTACAGCGCGCATCGTCGGCCAAAATGATCGATAGGGCAACAAAAATCGTCAATCCAGCTTTACCGCCGCGTTCATTGCTTGATCCCGCTGGCGCCGCCGGCCGCGCCGGGCGCGCGCTCGTCTTCGCCGCGCTCTCGCTCGGCCTGGCGCCGGCGCCCCGGGCCGCGCTGCCGTCGGACACGCCCGGGGAGCTCGTTCGCGCCGAGCTGCTGTCCGAGCAGAACGGCCTGGCGCCGGGCAGCTCGGCGCTGGTGGGCGTGCGCCTGCACCAGGCCCCCCACTGGCACACCTACTGGACCGTGCCGGGCGACGCCGGATTGCCGACCCGCCTGCGCTGGACCCTCGACCCCGGGTACTCCGCGGGTCCTATCCAGTGGCCCGCGCCCAGCCTGCTGCGGGTCGGGGACCTGGCAAACTATGGCTACGAAGGCGATGTCCTGCTGCCCGTCGCGCTGCGCGTGCCCGACAATGCGCGTCCGGGCTCGAGCGTGCGCTTGGCGGTGCACGCCGACTGGCTGGTCTGCAGCGACCTGTGCATACCGGGGGGCGCGGACCTGACGCTCGAGTTACCCGTCCACGCGGCTGCCGACTTGCGCCCCGGGCCGGATGCGGCGGCGTTTGCGTCGGCGCTCGGGCGCATTCCCGCACCTCTGGCGCTCACCGGCGCCCGTGCCGGCCGCAACGGCGAGCGCATCCGCCTGGACTTCTCCGGACCGCGGCCCGTCGCCCGCACGCTGGCCTTCTTTCCGCTCGAATCCGATCGCATCGTCGCGGCCGCCCCGCAGCAACTGAGCCTGGCCGGCGGGCATGTGCAGCTGGAGCTGCGGGCGGCTACCCCGGTCGACAAGGACTTCACACGCTTGCGCGGCGTGCTGGTCGCCGACGGCGGCCCGGCCCCCCAAGGACAGGGTTGGCTGGGTTCCATCGACCTGCCGCTGGCGGTGGCGGCCGGCGCCGCGGGCGGGCCCGCGGCCGCCGCGCCCACCGCCCCGACGGACGCCGCGCTCCCCGCGGTGCCCGCGCCTGCGGCCGCGGTGCAGGGCGCGGCCGCCGCGCCGCCGGCCCCGGCTCCCGCGCTGCCCGCGCCGGTGCGCTCGGCCACGGGCCTGTCGCTGCTCGTCGCGCTGGCCGGCGCCTTCGTCGGCGGCTTGATCCTCAACCTCATGCCCTGCGTGTTCCCGGTGCTGTCGCTCAAATTGATCGGGCTCGTCAAGCATCGCGCCGAGGGTCCGGAACGGATGCGCCGGCACGGGCTGGCCTTCGGCGCCGGCGTCGTGCTCAGTTTCCTCGTTCTGGCCGGCGCCCTGCTCGGCCTGCGCGCCGCCGGCGCCGAACTCGGCTGGGGCTTTCAGCTGCAGTCGCCGCTGGTGATCACCGCCCTGCTGGCGCTGTTCTTCCTGATCGGGCTCAATCTGCTGGGCAGCTTCGACTTCGCCTTCGGCTATGGTCTTGCCAACAGCCGGGCCGCGCAGTCGGTCTCCGGCGACGGCTTGGCCGGCAGTTTTGCCACCGGCGTGCTGGCGGCGGTCGTCGCCTCCCCGTGCACGGCGCCATTCATGGGGGCCGCGCTGGGCTTTGCCGTGACGCAGCCGGCCGCCGTGGCCATCGCCGTGTTCGCGGCGCTGGGCGCCGGCATGGCCACGCCCTACCTGGTCCTGACCTTCGTTCCTTCGCTGCTCGGCCTGTTGCCGCGCCCGGGGGCCTGGATGGAACGGCTCAAGCACCTGATGGCCTTCCCGATGTTCCTGACCTGCGTCTGGCTCTTCTGGGTCCTGGGCCAGCAGGTCGACATCGATGCCATCACCGCGGTCCTCGCCGCGCTGGTGGCGCTGGCTTTCGCTGCCTGGGCGCTGGGCGTGGCCCAGCGCGGGGCGCCCGGCTTTCGCTGGGCCGCCGCCGCCGCGGCCGTGGCCACGCTGGCGATCCTGGCGCCGCTGGCGCGCGATGGCCTGCACCCGGCACCGCCGCGCTCGGCCGCCCGCGCGGGCGCCCAGGACTGGTCGGGCTGGTCCCCCGCGGCCCAGCAGGACGCGCTGGCCCGCGGCAGCCCCGTGTTCGTCGACTTCACCGCCGCCTGGTGCATCACCTGCCAGGCGAACAAGCGGCTGGTCCTGCACGACGCGAGTGTCGAATCCGCGTTCCGCCAGCGCGGGGTCGTACTGCTGCGCGCCGACTGGACGCAGCGCGACGAGCGCATCGCCCAGGAGCTGGCGCGGTTTGCGCGCAGCGGGGTGCCCATGTATGTGCTGTACGACCGCAAGGGCGCTGCGCACCTGCTGCCGGAGATCCTGTCGAGGCAGGGGGTTCTCGACGCGCTCGGCGACCTGTAGTCTGCGAGCCGGCGCGCAAGCACCGCGCACGAAGCGCCGGACCGGCGATGGCGGGAGCCGGCCGCACAACATCATGTAAGGCAGGGCGGAGAGGGGAAGCAGCATGGGCTTGCGCACGGCCGTCGCGCCGCACCGGTGGCCAGGCAGCGCGCGCGCGCGCTGCCTGGCGGGTTTGCTTGCACTTGCAGCCGCCGGCTGCGCGACCAATGACGACCTCTCCGGCCAGGTCGCCCGTGTCGACAGCACCGTCGCCGACGCCCGCGTCGAGAGCGTGCTCGCCAACATCGCCCGCGCCAGCCAGAACCACCCGTTGAACTTCACCGCCGTGACCGCGATCCACGGCTCCAACGAGTTCACGGGCACGCTAGGGATCCCCTCCGTGACCGTCGGGCCCACCGGGGGCGTGCCGCGCAACTACGTCATCGGCCCCAACAGCCTGGGCACCGTGAATTCGACCGCGTTCGACCAGAGCGTGCTGCAGACCTCGGAGTTCTACAAGGGGCTGCTGACTCCGGTGAGCCTGAATACGCTCAACCTGTTCGTCGCCCAGGGATATCCGCGCGAGGTGGCTTTTTATCTGTTCGTCGACCGGCTGCGGGTGCGCGAGGGCGGTCAGTGGAGCGAGTACGCCAGCGACCCGGTCGCCCCGAGCTTCGCCACCTACCGCAAGTACCTGTCGACGGCCATCGAGCGCGGCCTGACCACCGAGGTCGTCACGGTCCGCCACGAGGAGGCGCGCCTCAAGGACGCGCTGACCCTGGACAACTTCCTCAAGCTGGCGGGCGCGAACCTGCAGTCGCACGTCGACCCGAAGACCGGCGAGACGGTGGTCGAGCAGGTGCACCAGGCGGCGCAGCTGTGCTTCGACCCGCTGCTCGCCCGCCATCCGATCCCCGACCTGCACCCGATCTGCGGCGCGGCCGCGCACGGGCCCGGCGTCAACCGGATCCAGCTCAGCGTCGGCGATACCGACTTCGAGATCGAGATCCTGCCCCGCTCCACCTACAGCATCTTCTCGTTCCTCGGCCGCCTGGTGTCCGAGGGCGAGCGGGGGCGCATCGAGCTGCAGAGCGACGAGGCGCGCATCGGCGCCGACGCGCTGCTGTTCGGCGTCACCGGCGCGACCAGCGACTGCGCGGCCAAGACGGTCTACCAGGGCCAGACCTATTGCGTCCCGCGCACGGCGCCCAACTCCATGCGCACGATCGGGGCCCTGATCGAGCTCACCGTCCTCAACACGTCGATCAACGACCTGCCGCTGTCGCCGACCATCCGCATCACGCCATGACCGGCCGCGCGCCCGGCGCTTGATCTCAGCGCGCGCCCAGGTCGACCCAGCGCTGCAGCTTTTCTTCCAGCAGGCGTTCGATCTCCTGTGCGCGCGCCTGGTCCTGGCGCAGCCGCTCCGGCGCTTCGCGATGGTAGTCGGGCCCTCCCATGCGTGCGTGCAACTCGGCCTGCTCGCTCTCCAGCGCCGCGATGGCGCCGGGCAGCGCTTCGAGCTCGCGCTTCTCCTTGAAGCCGAGCTTGGCCACGGGCTTGGCGCCGCCCCGCCCGCCCGCGCGCCCTGCGCCGCCGCCCGCCTCGCCGGCCGCCGGGCGCGGCGTGCCCGATCCGCGCTGGCGGACCCACTCGCTGTAGCCGCCGACGAATTCCTTCCAGCTGCCGTCGCCCTGGGCCACCAGGCACTGCGTGGCCAGGTTGTCGAGGAAGCGCCGGTCGTGCGACACCAGCAGCAGCGTGCCCTGGTAGTCGGCGAGCGTGGCCTCGAGCAGCTCGAGCGTCTCCATGTCCAGGTCGTTGGTCGGCTCGTCCAGCACGAGCAGGTTCGCGGGCTGCGCGAACAGGCGCGCGAGCAGCAGGCGGTTGCGCTCGCCGCCGGACAAGGTCCGCACCGGTGCTTCGGCGCGCCGCGGCGGAAAGAGGAAATCGCCCAGGTAGGCGATCACGTGCTTGCGCGTCGAGCCGACCTGGACCCAGTCCGATCCCGGGGCGATGGTCTCGGCGAGCGTCTTGTCCGGGTCGAGGGCGTCCCGGTGCTGGTCGAACACCGCGACGTCCAGCCGGGTGCCGCTGCGCACCGTGCCGGTATCGGGCGCGAGCTGCCCGAGTATCAGCTTGATCAGCGTGCTCTTGCCCGCGCCGTTGGGCCCGATCAGCGCCAGGCGGTCTCCGCGCATCAGGCGCAGCGACAGCTTGTCGACGATGGTCCGGTCGCCGAAGCGCTTGCCGACCCCGTCCAGTTCCGTGACCAGGCGGCCGGAACGGTCGCCGGCCGTGAGGTTCATCGCCACGGCGCCCACGCGCTCGCGGCGTGCCTCGCGCTCGGTGCGCAGCTGCTCGAGGCGGCGCACGCGGCCCTCGTTGCGCGTGCGCCGCGCCTCGACGCCCTTGCGGATCCAGACCTCCTCCTGCGCCCAGAAGCGGTCGAAGCGCCGGCGCTCCTGCGCCTCGGCCTGCAGGTCCAGGGTCTTGCGCGCCTCGTAGGCGGCAAAGTTGCCGGGATAGGACCGCAGCGCGCCGCGGTCGAGCTCGATGATGCGCGTGGCCACCCGGTCCAGGAAGCGCCGGTCGTGGGTGATGACCAGCGCGGAGCGCTGCCCGCGCTGTTCGGCGATGATCAGGTCCTCGAGCAGGTCGATGCCGTCGAGATCGAGGTGGTTGGTCGGCTCGTCGAGCAGGAGCAGATCGGGCTCCAGCGCGAAGGCCAGCGCCAGTGCGGCGCGCTTGCGTTCGCCCCCCGAGGCGCGCGCCGGATCCATCGCCCCGTCGAGGCCGAAGCGCTGCAGGAACTCGGACAGGCGCTGCGGCGGCAGGGCGCCGGCTTGCGCCCAGACGAGGGCGCGCGCCTCCAGGCTGGCGCGCAGTTGCGCGGCCGCGGGCAGCAGCGGTTCCTGCTCGACGAAGACCACGTGCAGCCCGTCGCGCCGCCGCACCTCGCCGCCGTCGAGCGCCACGGTGCCCGCGATGGCTCCGAGCAGGGACGACTTGCCGCTGCCGTTGCGCCCGATGAAGCCGATCCGCTCGCCCTCCTGGATGGTGAGCGAGGCCAGGTCGAGCAGCGGTGTCATGCCGAAGGCCAGTTCAGCGCGCAGGACGGATAGCTGGGTCATGGGGTCGACAACCGGGTCATGGGGCTTGCCTGCGCGATGCGCCCCGGGACGGGGCGGCGGCGGCGCGTGGCGCGCGCGTCGGGGATGCTCCACTGTACGCGCCCATCCGGGGCGCGCCGCGCGCGGCGCCACCATAAAGATTTGCGCCCGCGCGCCGATGACTCCGGCAGGAAGCGGGGTACTGCCATGTTCAAGTTCGCGATTGCCGCCGGGATCGTCTTCGAGTGGGTCTTCGGCGCCAGCATCTTCACGCTGCAGTCCTTCGGCTATGCCGCACTGCGCACGATCTGCGCGACGCTGCTCGCCTGGATGGTGCTCGAGGGCATACGCGTGCTGTTCCTCGCGGCGATGTCGCTCGACGACGGCCACGCCGCGGCGCAGCAAAAGGGCGCGCCGCGCTAGCGGCGCGGCGCGCCCGTTCAGCCCTTCTTCTTTTTCTTCGCGAGCATCGTTCCGCGGCACGTCGCGGCGCCACAGCGGCATTCGTATTGCCGCTTGAGCTTCTTGGTGATCTTCTCGTCGATGATCAGGCAGTAGTCGTAGTTGAGCTCCTCGCCGCGGGAGATGTCGCGCAGCGCCTCGACGAACACCCGTCCCGAATCGCTCTCCTCCGTCTCGCAGTTGGGATCGCAGGAATGGTTGATCCAGCGGGCGTCGTTGCCCTTGACGCTGGCGTCGATCACGCGCTTGCCGTCATCGAGCGAGAACAGGAAGGTGTGGTGCGGATCGTTCGGGTCCGACGGTGGCCGGCGGTCGGCCTCCTTCCAGGAGATGATCTCGCCGCGGTACTCGATGATGCGCTCGCCCGCGCGGATCTTGCGGGCGGCGTACACGCCGCGCCCGTGGATGGGCGAATTGCGCACGGTGATCTTGCTGGACTTGGCGCTCCTGCCGGTCTTGCCGGCCGAGGCCTGCTTGGCGGCCTTGCGCGGCCCCGGCTTGGCCGCCTTCCTGGCGCCGGCTTGGGCGCGCTTGCCGGCCTTGCTGGACTTGCTCGTTTCGGGTGCTGCGGGCGCGGCGCCGGACTTGCGGGTGGTCTTGGGCATGTGGGTCGGTTCGGTGAAGTCGGATTCGGACGGGTCACGTGCGCACGGGTCGAGTTGCACGGGCCGGATTCGCACAAAGGGCGCAAGTATCGCAGAAGCGCCGCCCGGATCCGGCGGCGGCGCGACTCATGGCGTCTGCCACGAGGCGACGAGGTGCCGCAGTGCTTGCAGCGGCGAGTTCTTGAGGACACGCAGCAGGTTGTTGGACCCGTCGGTCCACACGCCCACCCCGGGCTCGGTGCGCAGCGCTTCGCCGCGCTTGCCGATTTCCCCGCCCGCGAGCGTGGACGGATCCCGGGCCAGCAGCACCCACTCGCTGCTGCTGGCGCGCGAATCGGGATCGGTGATCTCGTCGTCGATCAGGCGTGCGCTCAGGCCGTCCGCCGCCGCGATGTTGGCCAGCACCGGCTGAAGATCGAGAAAACGGTTGGAGATGTGCACCGCGATCACGCCGCCCGGCGCGAGCTGGCGCTCGTACACCGCGATGGCCTCGCGCGTGATCAGGTGCACGGGGATCGAATCGCTCGAGAACGCGTCGACCGCCAGCACGTCGAACCGTTGCGGCTTGTCCAGCGCCAGTTCGCTCTCCAGCGACAGGCGTGCGTCGCCGAGCACCACCTCGATCCGCGCCGGCGTCGCCTGCAGGTAGCCGAACTGGGAATTGGCGATCACGACGACGTCGCGGTCGATCTCGTAGAAGCGCACGCTGTCGCCGCTGCGGCCATAGGCCGCCAGCGTGCCCACGCCCAGGCCGATCACCCCCAGGCGCACCGAGGGCTTGCGGGCCTGCGCCTGGAGGATCGCCAGGCCGACCCCCGAGGTGGGCGAGTAATACGAGCCGGGCAGGTTGCGGTCGGGTCCGCTCAGCGGCTGCTCCCCGTGCAGGATCACGCCATGCAGCAGGCGGCGCACCCGCACGCCGCCGTCCTCGATCTCGCGCACCCGCAGCGTGCCGTAGAAATTGCGTTGCATCACGATCAGGTCGTGGTCCAGGAAGCCGATGTAGCGCCAGTCGGACCAGGCGATGGCGCCCGTGGCCAGCACGGCGCAGGAGACCAGGGCCAGCGACCAGCGCCGCGTCATCGCCGGGCGGCCCAGCACCGCCAGGATGGCCGCGACGCCCACGAATGCCAGCGCGAGCGGCAGCTCGTAGAGCGAGGTGAAGATGCGCGGGGCGATCAGGCCGACGAAGATTCCGCCGGCGGCGCCGCCGATCGAGAGCATCAGGTAGAAGCGCGTGAGGTCCCGGGTCGCGGGCTTGCGCGCGGCCAGCTCCCCGTGGCAGAAGACGCAGGCCAGGAACAGCCCGGTGCAGTAGACCGGGACGGCCAGGCTCACGTCCAGCACGCCGCCGTTCACCGAGAGACCGGCGGCCATGACCAGCGCCGCGAGCAGCGCCGCGGGCACGCCCCAGCGCGGGTCGTACCAGCCGCGGCCGCCCCGGCCCTCGAAGACGACCACGAAGCTGAACAGGTAGATCGCCAGCGGCACGACCCACAGGAAGGGCGCCGAGGCCACGTTCTGCAGCAGCTGGTTGGTCGTGCCCAGCAGCAGCACCACGCCCAGTGCCGACAGCCCGAGCCATACCGTGGCGCCTCCCGGCAACGCGGCGCCGTCGTCGCCGGCCGGCTCGGCGTCCGAACCTGCCGGCGCGTCCGCCGCCGGCGCCTGCCGGCTCTGCCAGGCCGATGCGAGGCAAGCCAGCGCGAACAGGACATAGGCGACGCTCCAGGCGAAGGCCTGCGCACGCGAGCTCAGCATCGGCTCGACCAGGAACGGAAAGGCCACGAGCCCCAGCAGCGAGCCCAGGTTGGACAGCGCGAACAACCGGTACACGCTGCGCGTCGGGTAGCGATGGGCGATCCACGCCTGGACCAGCGGCCCGGTCGAGGACAGCAGGAAATAGGGCAGGCCGATGGTCGCCCCCAGGACGAGCAGGATCGCCAGCGCCGCATCGTGACCGCCGACCGGCTTGAGCGCCGCGCTGGGAATGATCGGCAACAGCGCTGCGCTCGCCACCAGCAGGGCGGCGTGGATGCGGAACTGGTTGTGCGGCCGCACCCTGCGCACCAGCAGGTGCGCGTAGGCGTAGCCGGCGAGCAGCGTCGACTGGAAGAAGACCATGCAGACCGACCAGACGCCGGCCGTGCCGCCGAACCAGGGCAGGATCTGCTTGGCGATGATGGGCTGCACCAGGAACAAGAGCAGTGCGGAGAGCGCGATGGTCGCGGCAAAGAGCGGCATTGGGGGAAAAGCGGCGCGAAAGCGGCGATTTTCGCACGCTCCTCCATCGCAACAACTGTGTCGTGCTCACCCCGCTTCTCCAGCTACCTGCGGCCCGTCGCCGCCCTAAGCTTCTATCCAGCCATGACTGCCGCCGGCGGTGCCGCGGCACGATTCCTTACATCGAGAGCCCAGCCCGTGTTCGATGATCAACTGCGTACGCGCGGCAACGTGCACGACGAGGACCCCTCGCCCCCGGCGGTGGCGCTCGACACGCTGGCGCTGCACTGGCAACTGCTGGTGGGGCGCGAGCGCAAGCCCATCGGTGTGCGCCTCGAGCTGCGGCGGCGCGAGGACCCCTCGGGGATCTCCTCAGCCGACGCGCCACCGCTCAGCTCCCTGCTCGACGGCGTGTTGCGCGGCTTCGTCGCCGACGACGCCGCGCCGTTTCCCAACGGCATCGTGTTGCTCGCACCGCTCGATGCCTCGATCGACGGCGCGCTGGCGCGCTGGTCGGCGCCGCGCAACGTGCTGCTCGAGATCCCGGCGGCGGACCTGCAGGACGAGACGCGGCTGCGCATCCTGTTCGAGTCGCGCGGGCAGGGCGTGCGCCAGGCCTTGCGCCTGGCCGACGCCATGCCGACGCCGGAGCGCTTGCGCTTCTTCCCGTACCTGGTCGGTCCCGCCTCGGCGGCGCGCGCGTCCGCCATCCCGTTGCTCGCGATCGGGGTGCAGACGGTCGAGCTGGCCGATGCCGCACTGGCGGCCGGTGTCCACGCGGTGGTCGGATGGCCGCTGGGCCGGCCCTATGCCGGCCAGGACCGCGAGCTTTCGCCCTCCCAGCGCGCGATCCTCGAGCTCGTGCGCTTGATCCAGGCCGACGCGGAGGTGCGCCGCCTCGAGAAGGTCTTCGAGATCGAGCCGATGCTCGCGTACCTGCTGCTGACCCTGGCCAACAGCGTCGCGTTCCGCCGCGGCAGCCCGACGGCCTCGCTGCGCCAGGCGGTCCTGTCGATCGGCTACCAGCGCCTGGTCAAGTGGCTCGTGCTGCTGCTGGCCATCGCCAGCAAGGACAGCGCGATGGCACCGCTGATCTTCACGACCATCGTGCGCGGCTATTGCATGGAGAACCTGGCGCTGGCCTGTGGCCGCAACCGCAATGAAGCCGACGAGGCCTTCATCGTCGGCGCCTTCTCGCTGCTGGACCGCATCACCGGGCGTCCGATGGCCCCGTTGCTGGCCGAGGTCGGCCTGCCGCAGGCGGTGGTCGACGCGCTGGTGGCGCGCCAAGGACCCTACGTGGCCTTGCTCGACGCGACGCTATCGACCGAATCCGGCGATGCGCAGGCCCACGTCGCCGCCTGCGCGTCCTTGCCGGCCGGCCCCGATGCCGTCAACCGGGCGCTGCTGGGCGCGCTGGCCGCCGCCGATGCCATGCTCGCGCTGATCTGAGCCTGGCGCTGCCGCTGCGCGCGGACGCGGGCACGCGGCGGCGCCGGCGGGAACTGCGCCGGCCGCTCCAGGCAGGGCACGGCGCGCTCGCGCCACAGCGAGGCAAGGCAGCCATGCCGCGGCGGCAAGGCGAACACCAGGCGCAAGTCCAGCGCGCCGCAGACCCGATCCAGGTTCCCCAGCAGCCCGCCGCCGCCCTCGAGCGCGGCGATCGTGTCGACCGAGACGCCCGCGCGCGCGGCCAGCGCGCGCCGGCTCCAGCCGTGGGCCCGGCGAAGTTCCCGCAAGCCTGCGGCGCGCCCCGGTGCGGCCTCCGTGCCGGGTCCGGCCCGGCGGGGGCCCGCGATGGGCCACACGCCGCCCCCGCCAGGCTCCGCGACCAGCATGCGGATGTGCAGGCTGCGGAGCAACTTGTGCCAGGTGGCGACGCGCGCACGGCCGGGCTGCGCGAGCGCACGGCGCACGTTGTTGTATTCCACGCCGCTGTCCAGGCCCAGCCGGTAGGCGGGTGGCGGCTGCAAGCGCACCAGCCCCTCGGCCAGTTCGGCCAGCGTCAGGACCGTGCACGGGCCGCTCGCCGGTGCGGGCGCATCGGCATCGCTTGCCGGCAGCGGACGGGGTAGGGGGTCGGACGCCATGCCGCCGACGATGCGCGGCAGCGTCCGGGCGGTCAATATCGTGGCGAATATTCACGCCGCCGCGCGCATTCCTAGGCGCGCTTGGCCGCCTTGGTCGACTTGCTCGCCTTCGCCACGCTGGCCACCTTCGCCACGCTCGCCACCTTGGGCAAGCGCACGGTCGTCGCGGCCTTCACGGTCGTCGCCGCTTTTGCGGCCGTCGCGCTCTTCACCGCCGTCGCGCTCTTCACCGCCTTGACCGTGGCGACCTTCTTCGCCGCGGCCGGTTTGGTCGTGCCGGCGGCCCGCGTGGCGCTCGACGATTTCTTGGCGATGACGGCCGCGGCGCCGGCGTCGGCGCGCTTGGCGCTCTTGGCCACCGGTGCCTCGGCCAGCTCCGCGACCGGCTCCGGCGCTCCGGCTGCGCGCCGTGTCCGCGGCGCGGCCTTGGCCGCTGCGGCGCCCGTTGCCGCGCCCGCCGGAGCGGCCGTTGCCGCCCGTGCCGGCCGGGCCTCGAATTCGAAGCCGGTGGAGCCGTCGGGCTTGCGGACCAGGAAGGCCGAGAACTTGCGGCGCGTGCGATTGGAGACGAAACCGCGCAGCAGGTCGGTGCGACCCTCGCCCAGCAGCTTGCGCATCTGCTCGGCCTCGATGGTCTGCTGCAGGATCACGCGGCCGGAACGGAAGTCGCAGCTGCGCGCCGCGCCGACGGATTTCTCGCAGACGTAGGCCATCGGCTGCTCGTAGACGCCGGCGCCGCACTTCGGGCACGGACCCAGCGGGGTGAGCCCGCTGAAGTCGATCGGCGCCCCGTCGTCGTCGGTGCCGCCGTTGCCGAAGTCGAATTCGAGCTTGAACTCGGGCGAGAGCTTGAGCGCTGCGGCGAACGGCCGCCCCATCTTGCTGCGGAACCCGGTGAGCGGCCCGATATGCCGGTCGGCGAGCAGCTGCTCGACCTCCGCGTACTCGAACGTGCGGCTGCCCGGATGCTTGGGCAGCGAGAAATCGCAGGCGGTGCAGGCAAAGCGCCGGTAGTTCTCCTGCACGACCGCGCCGCACTTGGGGCACGGTGTGCGCAGCGTGGCGTAGTCGCCGGGCACGGTGTCCGATTCGTAGCTCTTGGCGCGCTCGACCATGCGCTGCGTCATCTGCGCGATGTCGTGCATGAACGTGTCGCGCGGCAGCGAGCCGTGCTCCATGAGCGCCAGCCGGTGCTCCCACTCGCCGGTCAGTTCCGGGGCGGTCAGCTCGTCGATGCCCAGCCCGCGCAGCAGTGTCATGAGCTGGAACGCCTTGGCGGTCGGGTGCAGTTCGCGGCCGTCGCGGACCATGTAGCGCTCCGCGATCAGGCCTTCGATGATCGCCGAGCGCGTGGCCGGCGTGCCCAGCCCCTTGCCGGCCATGGCGGCGCGCAGCTCGTCGTCGTCCACGAGCTTGCCCGCGCCCTCCATCGCCGAGAGCAGCGTGGCTTCCGTGTAGCGTGCCGGCGGCTTGGTATTGAGCGCCTTGGCCTCCACCGACTCGGTCTGCACCCGCTCGTCGGCCTCGACCGCGACGAGCGAGGCCTGCTCGGCCTGTGCCTCGCGCCCGTAGACGGCCAGCCACCCGGGCTCGACCAGCACCTTGCCCTCGGTCTTGAAGCGATGGCCCTGGACCTCGGTGACGCGCGTGGTCACCAGGTATTCGGCCGCCGGGTGGAAGACCGCCAGGAAGCGGCGCACCACGAGGTCGTAGATCTTTTCCTCGGCCTCCGACAGGCCGGCGGGGGCCTGCAGCGTCGGGACGATCGCGAAGTGGTCCGAGATCTTCGTGTCGTCGAACACGCGCTTGTTGGGGCGCACCCAGCCTTCCTTGAGGATGCGCGCGGCATGGGGCGCGTACTGGGCCAGCTCCGGCGCCGCGCCGGCCGCCTTGCCCTTGCCGGTGCCGCCGGTCATCATGCCCAGCGTCTGCTGCACGACCTCGATATAGTCCTGCGGCAGCGCACGCGAATCGGTCCGCGGATAGGTCAGGGCCTTGTGCTTCTCGTACAGCGCCTGGGCCAGCGACAGCGTGGTCTTGGCCGAGAAACCGAAGCGCGCGTTACCCTCGCGCTGCAACGAGGTGAGGTCGAAGAGCAGGGGCGAGAGCTGGGAGCTGGGCTTGGCCTCCTCGTTGACCGTGCCCGGCTGCCCGCTGCAGGCGGCGACCACCGCCGTCGCTTCCGCCGCGTCCCAGAGGCGTTCGGCGCGCCGCTCCGGGTCGTCCTCGCGCTTCTTGAACTCGGGGTCGAACCAGCGCGCGTCGTAGGTCCCGGCGCGGCAGGCGAAGCGCGCGTGCACCTCCCAGTAGGGACGGGACACGAACTTGCGGATCTTGTCCTCGCGCTCGACGACGATCGCCAGGGTCGGCGTCTGTACGCGCCCGACCGTGGTCAGGAAGAAGCCGCCGTCCTTGCTGTTGAACGCCGTCATCGCGCGCGTGCCGTTGATGCCGATCAGCCAGTCGGCCTCGGAGCGGCAGCGCGCGGCGTCGGCCAGCGGCTGCATGTCGCTGTCGGAGCGCAGCGCCGCGAACGCATCGCGGATCGACGCCGGGGTCATCGACTGCAGCCAGAGGCGGCGGATCGGCTGGCGCGCGCCGGCGTGCTGGATGATGTAGCGGAAGATGAGCTCGCCCTCGCGGCCGGCGTCGCAGGCGTTGATGAGGCCGTCGACGTCCTTGCGCTTGAGCAGCTTGGTCAGGACCTTGAGGCGCGCTTCGGAGCGCTCGATCGGGCGCAGCGCGAACTCGGGCGGGATCACCGGCAGGTGGGCGAAGCTCCATTTGCCGCGCTTGACCTCGTATTCCTCCGGTTCGTGCAGTTCCAGCAGATGGCCGACCGCGGACGAAAGCACGTAGTCGTCACTTTCGAAGAAATCCTGCTGCTTGGTGAAACCGCCCAGGGCACGGGCGATATCGGCAGCCACCGACGGCTTTTCGGCGATTATCAGGGTCTTCTTGCTCATGGATTCCGGATCTAACGCTTGTCGACCAACTCGGGTTGCGGGTCCGCGCCGCGGGCGCCCTGCGGCCAAAGCCGGGGTCCGGGAAGGGGTTAACCTTTTTTCAGGATATCAACGAAACGGAATCGGTGCACGCCACGAGCGGCGCCGGGCTCCCGGCGACGGGAAAAGCGGGGGCGCGGATGCGCGCGCTGCGCGGTTGACGCCGGCTGGGACGCGCGGGACCCGCGCGCCGGCGCTAGTGCATGGGCCGATCGTCGCTGTCGTCGAGCAGCTCTTCGAGCAGCAGGAAGTCGACGTCCGCCGAGTGGCTCCACAGGACCATCAATACGATGATCTTCATCGTCGCCACGGAAAGCGGCTGCTCGGTGATCGCCATGGCCCGCTCGATGACGATCTCGCGCTGCTTGGCCGAAAGCTGCTCGGCCGAGTCCAGGTACATCAGGAAGCCGATGGCCGGGACGCCCATTTGCTGCGTCTCGGCGGCCGTGTAGACGCGGAAGGAGCCGCCCTCGTCGAGCGGCAGGGCATCGGTGTCCTGGACTATGCGCGCCAGGCCCTGCAGCCAGGAAAGGGCTTCGCTGATTTCATCGTCGTCGAAGCCGGCATCGGCGAGCGAGCGGCCGAGGGCGTTGGCGTCCGGGCAGGCCTCGAACGCGCCGTAGTTCTCGTACAGGTAGACGAGTACGTCAAACATGGATGGGCCAACTGTAATGCCACCGCGGCCAACTTGCAATCGTGCGCCCCGGGGCGATCCGGCCCGGGCCGGGCGGCCTCATCACGCCGGGCCGTGCAGGCGCTGGTAGCGGTTGCCCGCCAGCCGCTCGACGCGCCGCGCCAGCTCCAGTGCGAGCAGGCCGGCGGCAACCTTGCCCGGGTCCATGCCGGTTCGCAGCGCCAGCGTGTCGATGTCCGCCGGGTCGTGGCCTAGCGCCGCGAGCAGCGGTGCCGCGGCGGCTGCCGGGTCCGGCGCGTCGGCTTCGGCCGAGGCTTGCTGCGGCGCGCGCGGCGCCAGTCCCGCGGGCAGGGCCCGGGCCCAGCCCAGTTGCTCGAACACGTCCTGGGTCGACTCGACCAGCGCGGCGCCATCGCGGATCAGGCGATGGCAGCCGCGCGCCAGCGGCGAATGGATCGAGCCGGGAATGGCGAAGACCTCGCGCCCCATGTCGGCTGCCAGGCGGGCCGTGATCAGCGAGCCCGAGCGCAGCGCCGCCTCGACGACCAGCACGCCGCGCGCCAGCGCGGCGATCAGGCGATTGCGACGCGGGAAGTTGCGCGCCAGCGGCGCGGTGCCGATCGGGTACTCCGACAACAGCAGTCCGTCGCGCGCGATGGCCGCCGCCAGCGGACGGTTGCCGGCCGGATAGATGATGTCGGCACCGGTGCCCATCAGGGCGATCGTGCCCGATCCGCTCTCCAGCGCACCGCGGTGCGCGGCCGCGTCGATGCCCGCGGCCAGGCCGCTGACGACGCACCAGCCCGCGCGCCCGATGCCGGCGGCGAATGCCGCCGCGTTCTGTTCGCCCTGGCGCGTCGCGTTGCGGCTGCCGACGATGGCCAGCGCGGGCCGCGCCAGCAGCGCGCGGTCGCCCTCGGCGTACAGCAGTGCCGGGGCGTCGGGCAACTGCAGCAGCGGGCGTGGATAGTCGGCGTCGGCCAGCGTGACCAGGCTGCGCCGCGGGCCGCCGTCGAGCCACTGCTGCGTACGTTGCAGGGCGGTGGCCAGCGGCTCGTCGGGCGGCCGCGTCAGCGCGAGCGCGCCCTCGGTGCCCACGGCATCGACGAGCGCGGCGTGGTCGACGCTGCCGCGGAAGAGTGCCGTCGGCAGGCCGAAGCGGTCGAGCAGCGTGCGCGTGGCCCCGGGCCCCAGGCCCGGGGTGAGCACCAGCCGCAGCCAGGCGGCGCGTTCGCCGGCCAGCATGCCCGACGCGGGTCGATCGCGGGCTGCAGCGCCGCCGCGTTCAGTAGGACGAGGGCCCGACCGTGGCGGCCGGTGCTTCGACGGCCGTCGGCGTGATGTCGGGCGGCGCGAAGCGATCGCCCACCGCGATCGGGCCCGATGCCGTCACGAGCAGCGCGTAGCTGATGCGGTCGAAGAGACGAAAGACGAAGAGGTTGCCGACGTTTTCGTCGGGCAGCTTGACCACGTCCTTCGAAGCCGAGGTGCGGTCGACGATCGTGTCGCCGTTGTGCAGTACCGAGAGCACGCTGCCCAGCTCCAGGCCGTCGTTGCTGCCGCGGTTCAAGGTGACGATGCTGCCGGTGCCCACCGAGGCTTCGCCACCGTAGACGGAGACGATCCGTCCCTCGACGTCCTTCTCGGTGCGGCGTGGCACGTAGCTGATCAGCTCCTGGTGGCCGATGGGCACCAGGCGGTCATTGACGCCCACTTCCTGCTTGCTTTCGACGATGCGCAGGGTGGTGATCGCGCCGCGCTTGAGGACGCGCGCGGTGCCCAGGTACAGCGCTTCGTAGGCGATCGGTTTGCGGTGTTCGGTGTCGTCCGGGTCGTAGAGCGCCTGGGCGGGGCGGAACACGTGGTAGGAGTCGACCTTGTCGTCGGTGACGCCGCGTGCGTACGCGGTGTCGCCGGCCCCGAGGTAGACGCGGTCCTGCTGCGACGCGACGATGCGCGGATATTGCGCCAGCGTGTCGGCGGCGACGATCATCGGCTTGGAGAGGAAGGGCTCGATGAGGTTGTTCGGGATGCTCGATATGGCGCGGTCGGTATCGATGCCCAGCTCGCGTGCGCGCGGGCTCAGGCGCACGGTCTGCATCGCCGGCGCCAGCGGCGCCGATGCGGCGGTGAGCGCGGCCGCTTCCGGCGACCCGCCCATGACCAGCTGGGCGCGACCGTCGGCCGTGCGCACCAGGTAGAGGGTCTGCCCCGGATAGATGAGGTGCGGGTTGCGGATCTGCGCCTGGTTCATGCCCCACAGCTCGGGCCAGCGCCAGGGCGACTTCAGGAAAAGCGTGGCGATCGACCACAAGGTATCGCCGCGCTTGATCGTGTAGCTCGGCGGCGCATTGGGCGCCAGGTCCGCCAGCGCCACGCCGTTGCTGGCCACCTTTTGCGCGGTCTCGCGCTGCTCGGGCGTGATCGGGAAGCGCTCGCCGGCCGCGTGCGCGGTCCCGGCCGCCAGGATGCCGGCCAAGGCGATGGAAAGGGCCGCACCGCCCGCGCGCGCCACACCGACCGTGCGGGGGACGCTAGACTGTTGGACCTTGCGGTCGCCGGCACCGATGCCGGGCACGGTGTCCAGGGTAACGCGGGAATGCGCGCAGGAAGTCGTCATGTTGGGCAGGGCCTTCTTCGAAGTATTCCGCAGTGCCACCGGCGCACGTGCGTTGGCGTCGCGCTGCCGGTCGGGAGGTGAAATTTTCCCCCGAATGAATGCCGCTCGCAATGGATCTTTACGGGCGGTTGCGTCCCTGTATCGGGTGATTCACCCGGTATTCCCGCGATTGCCGTTTACGCACACGGTATTCCATCGATTACCACGCACGGTATGGCCATATTGACGATACTCGAATACCCCGACCCGCGTCTGAACCGGATCGCGCAGCCCGTGACCGCGTTCGACCAACGGCTGCAGCAGCTCGTGCGCGACATGAGCGAGACCATGTATGCCGCACCGGGCGTGGGCCTGGCCGCCACCCAGGTCGACGTGCACCAGCGCGTCGTGGTGATGGACATCTCCGAGGACAAGAACGCGCTGCGCGTGTTCGTCAACCCCGAGATCCTGTGGGCCTCCGACGAACTCGTGTCCTGCGAGGAGGGCTGCCTGTCGGTGCCGGGCGTGTACGACCAGGTGCGCCGTCCGGCGCGCGTGCGCTTGCGCGCGCAGGACGTGCAGGGGGCCGCATTCGAACTCGACTGCGACGAGGCCCTGGCCGTGTGCGTGCAGCACGAGATCGATCATCTCAACGGTACGGTCTTCGTCCAGCACCTGTCGCTGCTCAAGCAGGCGCGGGTCCGCGCCAAGCTGCGCAAGCGGCGCGCGCGGCGCTAGCGCGGCGAGCGGCGCCGGTCGTCCATGCGCATCGCCTTTGCCGGTACCCCGGCATTCGCCGCCTCGGCGCTGGCCGCGCTGCTCGATGCCGGACGCGAGGTCTGCGTCGTGCTGTCGCAGCCCGATCGTCCCGCCGGACGCGGCCAGCACCTGCAGGCCAGCCCGGTCAAGCAGCTCGCAGCGGCGCACGGGCTGCCGGTCCTCACGCCGCCGGGCCTGCGCCCCGAGCGCAGCGGGGCGCCGGCGGCCGAGGCCATCGCCGCGCTGCGCGCCGCGGCACCCGACATCCTCGTCGTGGCCGCGTACGGCCTGATCCTGCCCGAGGCCGTGCTGCAGTTGCCGCGCGGACTGCCGCTGGGCGCGGGTCGCATCGGCGCGGTCAACATCCACGCCTCGCTGCTGCCGCGCTGGCGCGGCGCGGCGCCGGTCGTGCGCGCGATCGAGGCCGGCGACGCCGTCACCGGCATCACCATCATGCAGATGGAGGCGGGGCTCGACACCGGCCCCATCCTGCTGATGCGGGCGCGGGACATCGCGCCGGACGACACGGCCGCCACGCTGACCGACGGCCTGGCCCGGCTGGGCGGCACGCTGCTGCTGCAGGCCCTGGACGACCTCGAGCACGGGCGCCTGCAGGCGCGCGCGCAGCCGGACGAGGGCATCACCTACGCGCACAAGGTCGAGAAGCGCGAAGCCTGGGTCGACTGGTACGCCGCGGCCGAGCGCATCGCCGCCCGCGTGCGCGCGTTCGATCCGTTCCCGGGTGCGGCCTCCACGCTCGGCGGCCAGGTGGTCAAGATCTGGGGCGCACAGGTCGTCGACACGGCGCCGGCATCGGCGCCCGGCACGGTCGAGACCGTCGGCGCCGAGGGCATCGTCGTGGCCTGTGGGCGGCAATGCCTGCGCCTCACGCAGTTGCAGCGCTCCGGCGGCCGCCGCCTCGCGGCGCGCGACTTCCTCGCCGGCGCCGCCATCGCCCCCGGGGCCACGTGGTCGAGCCCGGCCGACGCGACGCGGCAGCCCCATGGCGATTGACGACGGCGCGCCGGCGCCGGCCCTGGCCGACGCGCTGGTGCCGGCCGCCGCCGCGTGGTTGCGCTTGCGCTCGGGCCAGTCGCTCGATCGCGCGCTGCCGGCCGTGCTCGCGGCGGCGCGCGCCGGCGGGCGCACGGGCGAGGAGGCGCGCATGGCCGGCGCGGTGCGCGACCTGGTCGCGTGCACCGTGCGCCGGTGCGCGGTGGTCGATTACCTGCTCGCGCAACTCGTCCACCGCAAGGCCCAAGCCCCGGTGCTGGGCCTGCTCGCGGTTGCGCTGGCCCAGCTGCTGGCCCGGTCGTACGCCGACTTCACGCTGGTCGACCAGGCGGTGCGCGCGGCGCGCGCCCGCCCCCGGACGGCCGGCGGCGCCGGCCTGGTCAACGCCGTGCTGCGCGAGTTCCTGCGCCGGCGCGCGGCGCTCGAAGCGCAGGCGCTGGATGATCCGGCGCGCCGCTACAACGTGCCGCCCTGGTGGCTTGCGCGCGTGCAGGACGAGTACGGGGCACGCGCGCCGGCGCTGCTGGCCGCGCAGCTCGAGGAGCCGCCGCTGGTGCTGCGCATCAATGTGCGGCGCACCACGCTGACGGACTATCTCGGGCTGCTGGCGCAGGCCGGCCTGGGCGCCAGCCGCGTCGGCACCGCGGCGGTCTGGCTGCACCGTGCGACCGCGGTCGAGCGCATCCCCGGTTTCGCCGAGGGTCTCGTGTCGGTGCAGGACGCGGGCGCCCAGCTCGCGGCACCCTGGGTCGGCGTGCGCGACGGCATGCGCGTGCTCGACGCCTGCGCGGCGCCGGGCGGCAAGACCGCGCATCTGCTCGAGCTCGCCGACTGCCACGTCGATGCGGTGGAGCGGGACGAAGAGCGGGCGCGCCGCATCGGCGCCAACCTGCAGCGCCTGGGTCTGGCCGGGGCGCACGCGCGCGTGTGCGTCGCCGACGCGCTCGAGCCCGAGCGCTACTCGAACGGCCAGCCGTATGACCGGATACTGCTCGATGCGCCTTGCTCCGCGTCCGGTGTCGTCCGCCGTCACCCGGACGCTGTTTGGCTACGCCGTTCGTCGGATGTTGCGAAATTGGCAACGCAGCAAGCCAAAATGCTGGAGACCTTGTGGCCCCTGCTGGCGCCGGCTGGTAGATTGCTTTACGTTGTGTGTTCCGTTTTTGCCGAGGAGGGCCGCCGGCAGATCGCCGCCTTCCTACGGCAGCAGCCGGGGGCGCGCGAGGTCCTTCTTGTGCATCAGAACCCGCAGCACGACCCGCAGGCGAACCGGCCGGGCGAGCCGGCCGGTGTGCAGTTGCTGCCGACCTCGGCGGCGATCGAAACCACCGGACCGGTCGATGTGGGCCCGTCGGGCTTGCCGGCGCTGCACGACGGCTTTTTCTACGCGCTGCTCGAAAAGACCTGATACCCCCATGCGCGCCTCGGAACGTCCCGATCGGCGCTGGCTTGGCGACGCGCACGGCGCGTCGTACCGGCCACGCCCCGCCGCGTGGCTGCTGCCCTGCCTGATCGCCCTCGTCCTCTGCCTGAGCAGCGGTACCGGCGCTGCCGAGGACCGCATCGCCGTGTCGCGCGCCGCGATCGAGGTTCGCCACGGCACCGACCCGGGCACCTTCGTCGATGCCCAGTTCGCGCTGCAGCTGCCGGCGTCGCTGCGCGATGCGGTGGACCACGGCATCGCCCTGTACTTCGTCATCGAGCTCGAGATCTCGCGCCACCGCTGGTACTGGTTCGACCGGCGCGTGCTCGACGACTCGATCCAATACCGCCTGAGCTTCAGCCCGCTCACGCGCCAGTACCGCCTGGCGCGGGGCGGCCTGGCACTGCCGTTCGACACGCTCGACCAGGCCCTGGCGACGATGCGCCGCGTCGTGCAATGGCGCGTGGCCGACGCGGAACTGCTCGACGACGACAAGGCGCAGGCGCGCATCCGCCTGCGCCTGGACACGTCCATGCTGCCCAAGCCGTTCCAGGTGAATGCCCTGACCGATCGCGATTGGACCCTGACGTCCGATTGGGCGAGCCTGGGCATCTCCCGGGACAGCGCGGAGTAGCGCCGCGACGGCCCGCGGACCGCCTCCTGCGCCGGCCGGCCGATCCCGATCCATGTCCCGACTCATCCGCTACGGCTTGATAGGTGCGCTGGCGCTGGCCGGCGTGCTGCTGTTCGTGCTCGCCTCGGCCAGCGGCAACTCGCGCGCCTTCGAGCGCAACTACCCGATCCTGCTGGCCGCCAATGGCGCCATCGCGCTGGTGCTCTTCGTGCTCGTGACCGTGCTGGCCATCCGCGTGGCGCGGCGCGTGCGCGCCCGGCGCTTCGGCGCGCGCCTGATGGCGCGCTTCGCGATCGCCTTCGCGCTGATGGGCGTCGTCCCCGGGGCACTGGTCTACGTGGTGTCCTCGCAGTTCCTGCTGCGCTCGATCGAGTCCTGGTTCAACGTCAAGGTCGAGGGGGCGCTCGAGTCCGGGCTGGCGCTGGGCCGCGCCGTGCTCGAGAGCCAGCGCGACGACCTCAAGGCCAAGGCGCGCGGCATGGCGCTCGAGCTGGCCGACGCGCCGCCGCTGGAGCGCCCGCGCGCGCTCGAGCGCCTGCGCGAGCGCGTCGGCGTCGACCAGGCGACGATCGTCAGCGCCAGCGGCAACCTGGTCTGGTCGAGCAGTGCGCCGGGCTTCGAGCTCGCCCCGACGCTGCCCGGGCCCAGCGTGCTGCGCACCACGCTGGCCGCGGGCGGCTACGCGCTCATCGAGGGCGACGAGCTGGCCGCCGAGGCGGCCGGCGGCCTGCGCACGCGTGCCATCGTCCCCATACCGTTGAGTTCGAGCGCGCGCAGCTACGGCTCGGGCGCGCTGGCCGACGCGCTGCCGCGCTCGGGCTCGCGCTCGTCGCTGCGCCTGCCCGCGACCGGCATCATCCTCATCGAGGAGCCGCGCTTCCTGCAGCTCACGCAGACCGTGCCTCCGGCCGTGGCGGCCAACGCCCAGGCGCTGCAGACGGGCTATGGCGAGTACCAGCAGCTGTCGCTGGCCCGTTCCGGCCTGCAGAGCATCTACCGCCTGACGCTCACGCTGACCCTGCTGCTGGCGGTCTTTGCCGCCATCGCCTCCGGCGTGCTGCTCGCCGGCTCGATGACCGCGCCCCTGGTCGAGCTGGCCGCCGGCACGAAGGCCGTCGCCGAGGGCGACTTCCGCCCGGTGCGCGAGTTCCGCGGCAACGACGAACTCAACCTGCTGCCGCAGTCGTTCAACGCCATGACGCGCCAGCTCGCCGAGGCCCGCGATGCGGTGGAGACGCGCTCGCGCCAGCTCGAGACCGCGCGCGCCTACCTCGAGCGTCTGCTGGCCAACCTGTCGGCGGGCGTGATCGTGCTCGACGCGAATTTCGCGATCGTGACGGCCAACTACGGCGCCGGCCGGATCCTGGGCGTGCCGCTGGCGACGCGTGCGGGCCGGTCCCTGGCCGACGAGGCACCGCAACTGGCCCGGCAGATCTCGAGCGCCTTTCGCGACCAGGCGCTCGTGGCGACACCCAAGGATTCGTGGCAGCAGCAGATGCAGGTGCAGCGGCTGGGCGCCGGCAGCGGCGCCGAACCGCTCGCCCTGCTCGTGCGCGGTTCGCGCCTGCCGCTCGAGGACGGCCTGGGCTACGTCGTGGTCTTCGACGACATCACGCAGGTGATCTCCGCGCAGCGTGCGGTCGCCTGGGGCGAGGTGGCGCGGCGCCTGGCGCACGAGATCAAGAACCCGCTCACGCCGATCCAGCTCGCCGCCGAGCGCATGCGCATGAAGCTGGGCCCGGCGCTGGCGCCCGAGCAGCTCGAGGTGCTCGAGCGCGGTACCTCGACCATCGTCAACCAGGTCGCCGCGATGAAGCGCATGGTCGACGAGTTCCGCGACTACGCGCGCCTGCCCGCCGCGCGCCTGGCGCCGCTCGACCTCAACGCGCTGGTGGAGGAGATCGGCGCGCTGTACGGGGCCGACCTCGGCGCGGTCGCCGCCCGCACCGACGCGCCGGCCGGCAGCGCCGCGCCTGCCGCGACGACGTCCGTCGACCTGCGCGTGAGCCCGGCCCTGCCGCTGATCGAGGCCGATGCCGGCCAGATGCGCCAGGTGCTCCATAATCTGGTCGGCAACGCGATCGAGTCGATCGCCGGCGCCCAGGCCGAGGCGGCCGCGCGCGGCCAGCCGCCCCGGCCCGGATCGGTGCGCGTTCGCACCGAGGTGGTCGCCATCGACCATCCCGGGCCCAGCGGTGCCGCCGAGGCGGTCCAGGCAGTGCGGCTCGCGGTGGAGGACAATGGCCCCGGTTTCCCGGCGAATATACTAAGGCGCGCGTTCGAACCGTACGTCACGACGAAGCCGCGCGGCACGGGTTTGGGCTTGGCCCTGGTGAAGAAGATCATCGATGAACACGACGGCAGGATCGAGATCGTCAATCGCGTGGGCGGCGCGGGTGCGATCGTGACGATCATCCTGCACCGGCTGGCCGGCCCGCCGCCGCCCGCCGGCGACGCCTCCTGACGCGCGCAGGGCACACGAAGTAGCGATGGCAAACATACTGGTTGTAGACGACGAGATCGGCATCCGCGAGCTGCTGTCGGAGATCCTCTCCGACGAGGGGCACGTCGTGACGACCGCGGAGAGCGCGGCGAGCGCGCGCCTGCTGCGCCGCGACTCCCAGCCCGACCTCATCCTGCTCGACATCTGGATGCCGGACACCGACGGGGTCACCCTGCTCAAGGAGTGGGTGGCCAGCGGCCAGTTCACCACCCCGGTCATCATGATGTCCGGCCATGCCACGCTCGAGACGGCCGGCGAGGCGACGCGGCTGGGCGCGCTCGATTTCCTCGAGAAGCCCATCGCCCTGGCGCGCCTGCTGGGCGCCGTGCGCAACGCGCTCGACCACGGCCAGCGCCTGCGCGGCCCGCGCCCGGTGCCGGTCGTCGCCCCCGGTGCCGAGGAGGTCGCGGCGCTGCGGGTGCGGCCACCGGGTGCCGAGGCGCCGCCGCGCGAGCCGGCCGCGGCGAGCGCGCAGTCGCTGGCCATCAACCTGGACCAGCCCTTGCGCGAGGCCCGGGACCAGTTCGAGCGCGTCTACTTCGAATACCAGCTGTCCAAGGAGAGCTACAGCATGACGCGCGTGGCCGACCGTGCCGGGCTGGAGCGCACCCACCTCTACCGCAAGCTCAAGCAACTGGGCGTCGAGCTGGGGCGCGGCGCGCGCCGCGCCGAGCGCTTCGACGCGCCGGCCAGTCCGGCGGCGGGCGTGGCAGGCGGCCCGCTGGACGACTAGTGATCGCTGCTGCAAAGGCGTGCGGCACCGGCGGCGCGCGCCGCGCGCCGCGCCGCGTCTTGCGACGGTTCTCGCGACCGGCCCTGCGCCGTACCCTCTACCGTACGCTGCGCTCCAAGCCGCGCTGAACGCCGGCCATGGACCAGATCCGCGTGCGCGGCGCGCGCACCCACAACCTGCGCGGCGTCGACCTCGACCTGCCGCGCAACCGCCTGGTGGTGATCACCGGCCTGTCGGGTTCGGGCAAGAGTTCGCTGGCCTTCGATACCCTGTATGCCGAGGGCCAACGGCGCTATGTGGAGTCGCTGTCCGCGTACGCGCGCCAGTTCCTGCAGATGATGGAAAAGCCCGACGTCGACCGCATCGAGGGCCTCTCGCCGGCCATCGCGATCCAGCAGCGCAGCGCCGGGTCCAACCCGCGCTCGACGGTGGGCACGGTGACGGAGATCCACGACTACCTGCGCCTGCTGTTCGCGCGCGCCGGGCAGGCGCACTGTCCCGACCACCCCGGCCAGGCGCTGGGCGCGCACAGCGTGGCGCAGATCGTCGACGCCGCGCTGGCGCTGGCCCCGGACACCTCGGTGGCCGTGCTGGCGCCCGTGGTCGACGGGCGCAAGGGCCAGTTCGCCGAGCTGCTCGCCGACCTGCGCACCCGCGGCTTCGTGCGCTTTCGCATCGACGGCGCGATCGTCGATGCCGACGCCCTGCCGGAGCTGGCGCGCAACGAGGTGCACCGCATCGACGTGGTCGTCGATCGACTGCGCATCAAGCCGGCCGCGCGCGCGCGCCTGGCCGAGTCGATCGAGACGGCCCTGCGCATCGCCGACGGCAAGCTCAGCCTGCTCGACCGCGACCGCGAACTCGAGACGGCGTTCTCCAGCCGCCAGGCCTGCCCGGTGTGCGGCTATGCCGCGCCCGCGCTCGAGCCGCGCCTGTTCTCGTTCAACAACCCCTGCGGCGCCTGCCCGACCTGCTCCGGCCTGGGCCGCATCGAGTTCTTCGATCCCGCTCGCGTCGTCGCGCATCCGGAGCTGAGCCTGGGCGCCGGCGCGATCGCCGGCTGGGACGCGCGCAACCGGCACAGCCACGAGCGCCTGGTGGCCTTCGCCGGGCAGCGTGGCGTCGATCTCGAACTGCCCTGGGAGCGCCTGCCCGAGGATTTCCGCCAGGCCGTGCTGTACGGCAGCGCGCCGGGCGCGAATCCCGCTGTCGGGCCATCCGCGGATGCTCCTGCGGATGACGCCGCGCATGCGCTTGCCGATGCTTCTGCGCAAGCTGCCGCGCAAGCGCCATTCCCCGGCATCGTGCCGACGCTCGAACGGCGCTGGCGCGAGACCGACTCGGCCACGGTGCGCGATGCGCTCGGCCAGCTGCGCGCGTTGCGCACCTGCCCAGACTGCGGCGGCACGCGCCTGCGCCGCGAGGCGCGCTTCGTCTTCCTGGAGGGCGCGGGCCGGCGCCACGCCATCTACGAGATCGAGGCGCTGCCGCTGGCGCAGGCGCGCACGCTCGTCGAGACCCTGCGCCTCGAGGGCGCGCGCGCCCGCATCGCGCTGCCGGTGCTGGGCGAGATCACATCACGCCTGCGCTTCCTCGACGACGTCGGGCTCGGCTACCTGAGCCTGGACCGCGCGGCCGACTCGCTGTCCGGCGGCGAGGCGCAGCGCATCCGCCTGGCCTCGCAGATCGGCTCCGGGCTCACCGGCGTCCTCTACGTGCTCGACGAGCCGTCGATCGGCCTGCACCAGCGCGACAACGCGCGCCTGATCGACACCCTCAAGCGCCTGCGCGACCTGGGCAATACCGTGCTGGTGGTCGAGCACGACGAGGAGATGATCCGCAGCGCCGACCACGTCGTCGACATGGGGCCGGCCGCCGGGGTCCACGGCGGCGCGGTGGTGGCCCAGGGCACGCCGGCGCAGGTGATCGCCACCGAGGGATCGCTGACCGGCGATTACCTGGCAGGGCGCCGGCGCATCGCGCTGCCGGCCCCGGTGCGCCCCGGCGCCAACTGGCTGCGCCTGCGCGGTGCCAGCGGCAACAACCTGCGCGCGGTCGATCTCGAATTGCCGCTGGGCTGCCTGGTCTGCGTGACCGGCGTCTCGGGCTCGGGCAAGTCGACCCTGGTCAACGACACCCTGGCCGCGGCGCTCGCCCGCCACCTCAACCGCGCCCGCGCCGAACCCGCCCCGTATGTCGCCCTCGAAGGCCTGGAGTTCATCGACAAGATCGTCGACATCGACCAGGCGCCGATCGGCCGCACCCCGCGCAGCAACCCGGCGACCTACACGGGCCTGTTCGCCCCGATCCGCGAGCTCTTCGCCGGCACGGTGACGGCACGCGAGCGCGGCTACGGCGTGGGCCGCTTCTCGTTCAACGTCCCCGGCGGCCGCTGCGAGGCCTGCCAGGGCGACGGCATGATCAAGGTGGAGATGCATTTCCTGCCGGACATCTACGTCACCTGCGAGACCTGTGCCGGCCGGCGCTACAACCGCGAGACCCTCGAGGTGCTTTACCGCGGACGCGATATCTCCCAGGTGCTCGACCTGAGCGTGGAGGAGGCGCATGCGGTGTTCGGCGCGGTCCCGGCGGTGGCGCGCAAGCTGCGCACCCTGAGCGACGTCGGCCTGGGCTACCTGCGCTTGGGCCAGAGCGCCACCACCTTGTCCGGCGGTGAAGCCCAGCGCATCAAGCTCGCGCAGGAACTGTCCCGGCGCGACACCGGCCGTACCTTGTACATCCTGGACGAACCCACCACGGGCCTGCATTTTCACGACATCGCGCTGTTGCTGGACGTGCTGTACCGCCTGCGCGATGCCGGCAACACGGTCGTGGTGATCGAACACAATCTCGACGTGATCAAGACGGCCGACTGGGTCGTCGACCTGGGCCCCGAGGGTGGGGCGGGCGGTGGGCGGATAGTGGCCACCGGTACGCCGCAGGACGTGGCACGCACGCCGGGCAGCCAGACCGGCGCCTACCTGCGAGGCTTCCTGGAACGGGCCCGGGAGCTCGAATCGATCGCCGGCTGAGGACCGCGCGCAGGCTTCGGACTGCGCGCGGTGCCATCGAGGACTGCGGACATCCGGTGCGCGCGCACCGGAGCGTCGATGGCCACTCAGAGATAGAGACCGACTATGCCGCCGCCAACCGCGCCCAGCAATTCGAGCGGCAGTTCGATGACCGGGGCCTGCTTTTCTTCCACGATGTCGGTGGGGTTCTTGACGATGTCGAGGGTCTGTTCCATGTTGTCGCTCCGTAGATGTAATTTGATAGAAAAACAGCCGGAATTGGCCTACAGTTGACGGCCGAGCAGCGAGTTTGGGTGTCGCTTGCCGGAGGCCGCGCTGTTCAGGGGACCAACCTCTCAAAGGGTCTGGGTCTTGCCTGGAGGGGAACGTAAATGTCTCTATCTCAAGGGTCAATTACCGACTTCGCGTCGCTATTGCCTTTAGCCGACGCTACGGACCTGTCCGAACGGATGACGCGCCTGGCTGAGCTGCTGCGCGAAGCATCGATGACCGTCGAAGGCAAGGCCTTGTTTGATATGGCAGCGCCCGCGCTTGCTGCGCTTCCGGACGAGCCCGTGAGCGCAGATCGCGTGATGTGTCTTCTGTTTGTCACGCGTCATGCCATTTATGCCGGTGACGCCTTCGCGGGGCTCGAGCCCGCGACCCAGGCGGTTTCCATGGCTGATCGGCTGGGCGATCCTGGACTGTGCGCCAAGGCGCTCAAGGTACTGGGCGCCGTACACCTCGAGAGCGGCTCCTACCCGGACACCGTCAGCACGCTCACCGAAGCGCTGGTCGCGGCGCAGGCCGCCGGCGAGGCGACGCAAGAGGTCGATATCCTTTCGAACCTCGGGCTGGCGCACCAGCACGCTGGCCATTACAGCTCCGCCGTGCCCTGCTATGAGCGGGCCGTAAGGCTGGCCGATGCTGCCGGCATCGCGGTCGCGGTCCGCGCCACCGCCCTCGCCAACCTCGCCCTGGCCTGCCTGCACCTGCGCGACTTCCCGTCCGGCCTCGCGGCCGCCGAGCGCGCCGTGGCCGCGCTGGCACATCCGGCCAATGCGCACGAACGCATCATCCGCACGATGGCCGAGTGCTACTACGCGCGCCTGCTGCTCGAGGTGCGCAACCTGCCGCGGGCGCGCGAGCGCGTCGCCATCGCCCGCATCCATGCCGCCGGCACCAGTCAGCTGTCCGAACTGGCCGCCGACATGACCCAGGGCCTGGTCGACGTCTACGATCCGGCCCTGCGCGACATCGGCCTGTCGCGGCTGCAGCGCGCGGTCAACCAGAGCCGCAAGGGCGCCGCCAGCGCCCTGCGCGATGCGCTGGCGATGATCGTGCGCGGCTACGAGGCCGCCGAGCAGCCCAATGCCGCGCTCGTCTACCTGCACGAGGTGGTCCAGCTCAACCGCGACAGCCGCGTGCGCAACGTGCTGCAGCATCACCGCCGCCACCTCGCGCGGCTCAGCCGCAACCTCGACCTGCGCGCCGAGGACGCGCTCAACCAGCAGCAGCGCGACCTGCGCTTCCAGCGCCTGTCGATGGACGTGCTGCGCGAATGCATGCTGGTGCTCGAGAAGAACACCGTCGTCGCCGAGCTGCACGACGACGAGACCGGCGAGCACTGCTACCGGGTCGGCGCGCTGGCCAAGGAGCTCGCGCGCAAGGCCGGCATGGATGACGAGATGTGCACGCTGATCGACCTGTCGGCCCGCCTGCACGACATCGGCAAGCTGCGCGTGCCCGATGCCATCCTGCTCAAGCCCGGCAGCCTCACCCCCGAGGAGCGGACCATCATGACCCAGCACTGCGAGCACGGCTGGGAGCTGATCGGCGAAGGCGGGCTCAAGCAGCTGTTCGTCGCCCAGGAGATCGCCCTCAACCACCACGAGCGCTGGGATGGCACCGGCTATCCGAACCGGCGCCAGGGCAACATGATCCCGCTGGCCGCGCGCGTGGCGGCGCTGGCCGACGTCTTCGACGCCCTGACCCACCGCCGCTGCTACAAGAAGGCCTGGTCGGTCGACGACGCGCTGCGCGAGATCGCCGCGCTGCGCGGCCGCCATTTCGACCCCGAACTGACCGATCTCTTCCTGGAACTGGTGCCGCAGCTGCAGGCGCGCCACCGCGACCTCGATGCCTACCTGGGCGCCGAAGCGCGCCGCAACGATTTCATCACCGACCGTGCGCGCATCGCGCGCGAGCTCCAGCGCACGCTGCCGCGCATCGCCTGAATCGCGCGCGCGCCGCGCCGCTGCGCCATGCCGCTCAGGCGTTCGAGCTGCCGGCCGCCGCGCCGGGCGCGACCTCGATCGCCAGCGCATCGTCGAACAGATCGCGGTAGGCGGCGTAGGTCGACAGGAACATCAGCGGGCCGAGCAGCAGCCAGCCCAGCATCAGCAGCATCGAGGCCACGACCGCCAGCCCGACGAAGACCAGGCCATAGACGGTCAGGGCGCCGGAATTGCGCGCGCAGGCCGCCAGGCTCAGGCGCAGCGCGTCGCCCGGGTTGGCGCCGCGCAGGATCACCAGCGCCGGCGCCAGCCATGCCGCCATCGAAATCGGGATGAACAGCAGGAAGCACAGGACGATCAGCACGATCGATCCGGTGCCCATGTTGAACGACTCCAGCGAGAATTCATCGAACTGGCTCATCGAGAGCGTCACGGCGCTGGCGACCGCGCTGATCACCGCGCCCAGGCCGATCAGCAGCATCAATCCCAGCACGCCGATGCAGGCGACCAGCAGCAGCAGCGCGACGGCGACCAGCGCGCCACCCTTGGGGCCGAAGCCGCTGAAGAGGTCGCCGAATTCCGGCGTGACGCCGGCCTGCGTCGTGCGCGCGGCCTTCATCAGGCCGCCGCCGAGCACGAACGACAGCAGGAAGGAGGCGACGCTGCCCCCGAACGGTATGCCGTGGAGCAGCAGCTGGATGAGCAGGAAGACGATCCACATCCCCACCCACACGCCGACGCGTGCCCCCTCGCCGAACAGCGAGGCGAAGGCATCGGCCCACCAGCGGTAGCCGTTGCCGGCCTCCACGCGCCGCGGCGCGGCGATGACGGTGCTCACGGGGGAATTCATGGCCGTTCGTCTCCTGAGGTGAAATGACGCGCGCCGGTCCGCGCCCCGGCTCAGGCGGCCAGCAGCAGGCGCTGCTCGCCCGCCTCGAGCGCCGCCGCCGTGCCGCGCAGGACCACGACATCGCCCGATTGCAGCACCAGGTCGCCGCTGGGATTGTCGCCCAGAATTCCGCGCCGCCGCACGGCCGTGACCTCGACGCCGGTCGTGGCCAGGTCCAGCTCGTCCAGGCAGCGCCCGACCGCGACGGCGCCGGTCTCGAGCACCACCGTGTGCATCCGCACCTGCAGCGGCTCCTCCACGCCCAGCTCCGCGTCGTCGGCGCCGTGGAAATACCCCCGCAACAGGCGGTAGCGCGAATCGCGCGCGTCGCGCACGCGGCGGATCACGCGCGCCAGCGGCACGCCCAGCAGCACCAGCGCGTGCGATCCCAGCATCAGGCTGCCCTCGAAAACCTCCGGGACGACCTCCGTGGCACCGGCCGCCAGGAGCCGGTCCAGGTCGCCGTCGTCCTGGGTGCGGACGATCACCGGCACGCGCGGGTTCAATTCATGCGCAAATGCGATGATGCGCAGCGCGGCGCGCACGTCGCTGAAGCTCACGACCAGGGCCGCTGCGCGCGTGATGCCGGCGGCCACCAGGGTCTCGCGCCGCGCCGCGTCGCCGTAGACGACGGTGTGCCCGGCCGCCGCCGCCTCGCGGATCCGGTCCGGATCCAGGTCCAGGGCCACGTAGCCGATGTTCTCCTGCTCGAGCATCTTGGCCAGGTGCTGGCCGCTGCGGCCGTAGCCGCAGATCACCACGTGGCGCTCCGTCGAGATCGAGCGCGCCGCGATACGGTGCAGCTCGAGCGCGCGCAGCATCCACTCCGAGCCACCGAAGCGCAGCGCCAGGCGCGATCCGCTGGCCAGCAGGAAGGGCGTGGCCAGCATCGACAGCAGCATGGCCGCCAGCACGATCTGCTGCAGCAGCGGCGGCAGCAGCGCCTTCTCGGACGCCAGGTTGATCAGCACGAAGCCGAATTCCCCCGCCGCGGCCAGCGGCAGGGCGGTCTTGATGGCCGTCCCGGGCGTGGCGCCGAAGACCCGCGCCAGGCCGAGGATCAGCGCGAACTTCAGGCCCATGGGGATGACCAGCGCGCCGATCACCCAGGGCAGCTGCGCGGCCACGACGCGCAAGTCCAGCGCCATGCCCAGGGTCACGAAGAAGAGCCCCAGCAGCACGTCGCGGAACGGCTTGACGTCGTCCTCGACGTGGTGGCGGTACTCGGTCTCCGACAGCAGCATCCCGGCCACGAAGGCGCCCAGCGCCGGCGACAGGCCCACCCGGCCGGCGAGCCAGGCGAGGCCGAGCGTCAGCAGCAGCAGGTTGAGCATGAAGAGCTCCTGCGAGCGGCGCCGCGCCACCAGGTGCAGCCAGGCTCGCAGCAGCGAGCGTCCGCCCAGCAGCAGCAGCGCGAGCAGCAGCGCCGCCTTGGCGCAGGCCCATAGGAGCTCGATGCCCATCGCTCCCGGGGGCGAGGACAGCGAGGGAATGATGACCAGCAGCGGCACCACGGCCAGGTCCTGCAGCAGCAGGACCCCGACGATGCGCCGGCCGTGCTCGGTCTCGAGCTCGCCGCGCTCCACCAGCAGCTTGAGCAGGATGGCGGTCGAGGACATCGCCAGCGCGGCGCCCAGCGCAAAGACGCCGGACAGGTGCGCGCCCACGAGCGGCCCCAGGAAATAACCGGCCGCCAGCGTCGCCGCCAGCGTCAGCACCACCTGGGTCAGGCCCAGCCCCAGGACGATGCTGCGCATGCTGCGCAGCCGCGGCAGCGAGAACTCCAGGCCGATCGAGAACATCAGGAACACGATCCCCAGCTCCGCCAGGTGCTGCGTATCGGCGCTGTCGGGCACCAGGGCCAGCGCGTGCGGCCCGATCGTGATCCCCACGAGCAGGTAGCCGAGCACCGGAGGCTGGTGGAACAGGCGGACGGCCGCCACGCCCAGCACCGAGGCGACGAGCAGCAGCAGGGTCAGTTCGAGCGCGGTCGGCATCGGGGGGCTCGGGACGCGAGGGAACGATCACGCGCTGGCGGTGGGGTGAGACGGGCGGGGAAAAATGGGGGAGCAATTCCCGTGCCAACGAGCGAACCCCGAGAGTATCATCAGCGCCCTGCACCAGAGATGAACAAAGCTCCCCCATCCTTGCGTCCGGCGCCCCGGGTCGATGCCCCCGGCGCCGCTCCCCGAACCGCCGTCGCTCCGCAGGCCGGCGCCTCGGCGCTGGCGCTCGCGCGCGCGGTGATCGACATCGAGGCGCAGGCGGTGGCCGCCCTCGGACCGCGCCTCGATGGTGCGTTCCTGGCGGCGGTGAACCTGCTGCTCGCGTGCCGCGGCCGCGTGGTGGTCAGCGGCATCGGCAAGAGCGGGCACATCGGCAGCAAGGTGGCCTCCACCCTGGCCTCGACCGGCACGCCGGCGATGTTCGTCCACGCCGCCGAAGCGGCCCACGGCGACCTGGGCATGGTGACCCCGGCCGACGTCTTCGTCGCCTTCTCCAACTCGGGGGCATCGCCGGAACTGATGACGATCGTCCCCATACTCAAGCGCGAGGGTACCCCGCTGATCGCCGTCACGGGCGCGCCGGACTCCGCGCTGGCCCGGGCGGCCGACGTGCACCTGGACTGCCAGGTGGCGCGCGAGGCCTGTCCGCTCAACCTCGCGCCGACCTCCTCGACCACCGCGATGCTGGCGCTCGGCGACGCGCTGGCCATCGCCTGCCTGGATGCGCGCGGTTTCGGCGCCGAGGATTTCGCCCGCTCCCACCCGGGCGGCGCGCTCGGCCGCCGCCTGCTCACCCGCGTCGCCGACCTCATGCGCACCGGGGCGGCCATGCCGGTGGTGTCGCGCAGCGCCACGGTCATGGACGCCCTGCACGAGATCTCGCGCAAGCAGCTGGGCATGACCGCCGTGCTGGACGAGTCCGGGCGCCTGGCCGGGATCTTCACCGACGGCGACCTGCGCCGCCTGCTCGAGCGCGGCGTCGACGCGCGCGTGGCGCTGGTCGCCGAGGTCATGACCGCCGCCCCCCTGACGATCGCGCCCGAGGCGCTGGCCGCGGAGGCCGCGCGCCTGCTCGACGCCGGCCGCAAGAACCAGTTGCTCGTGACCGACGCCGAGGGGCGGCTGGTGGGCGCCCTGCACATGCACGACCTGATGCTGGCCAAGGTGATCTGATGCCGCGCCTGAGCGCCCAGGCCCTGTCCCGCCGCGCCGCACGCGTGCGCCTGCTGGGGCTCGACGTCGACGGCGTGCTGACCGACGGGCGGCTCTACTTCGGCGCGCGCGGCGAGGCGCTCAAGGCCTTCGACGTGCGCGACGGCCTGGGCATACGGCTGCTGCGCGATGCCGGCATCGAGGTGGTGATCGTCACCGGCCGCTCCTCGCGCATCGTCGCGGCGCGCGCCCGCGACCTGGGCATCGAGCGCGTGCTGCAGGGCCAGGCGGACAAGCGCGCCGGCATGTCGCGCCTGCAGGGCCGCGCCGGACTGGGCGATGCCGAGTGCGCATACATGGGCGACGATTGGCCCGACCTGCCGGTGCTCACGACCGTGGGCCTGGCGGCGACCGTCGCCGACGCGCCGGACGAGGTCAAGCGCCGGGTGCACTGGGTCGCGCCCTCGCCGGGCGGCCGGGGCGCGGTGCGCGACCTCGCCCGCCTGCTGCTGCGCGCCCACGGCCGCTTCGACGACCTGCTGCGCGCGGCGCTGGAGCCGGCGGCGACGGAGCTGGCCCATGGGTGATCGCATCGCATCGTGGTTTGCCGTCCTGCTCATGGGCGTGGTGCTGCTCACGAGCTACTGGTACGCGCAGACCCTGCGCACGGCGGCCCCGGGCGACAACGGGCGCATCGGCACGGTCGATTTCTTCGCCCAGAACATCGCCCTGACCGGTTTCGATGCCGCCGGCCGGCCGCGCTACCGGCTATTCGCCGATCGCATGACCCACTTCGGCAACTCCGACGACGTCGACATGGAGCGGCCGCGCCTGCTCAGCATCCGCCCCGACCAGCCGCGCGTCCAGGCCACCGCGCTCGTGGCCCATGCCACCAACAACGCCGAGACCATCCACATGGTCGGCGACGTGGTGCTGACGCGCGCCGCCGATGGCCGTCGCGCCGCCATGCGCCTGACCACCGAGGAGCTCACGGCGCTGCCCGACCAGGACCGCTTCTGGACCGCCGCGCCCGTGCGCCTCGAGAGCGGCGCCGCCGTGATCACCGCGCGCGGCATGGATTTCGACAACCTCTCGCGCCAGGTCGTGCTGCGCGCCGACGTCGCCGGCACCTTTCCGCCCCGGAGCCAGCCATGAACCGCCGCCGCGCCGCCGCCGGTTACCTGCTCGCCGCCGCCGCCGTGCTGCTCGCCATGGACGCCCGCGCCGAGCGCGCCGACCGCGACAAGGAAGCCAACGTCACCGCCGACCATTCGACGCTCGACGACCTGCACCAGGTCGAGGTGCTCACCGGCCACGTGGTACTCATCAAGGGGACGATGCGCCTGGGCGGCGACCGCATGGAGCACCGCGAGGACGATCACGGCTACCAGTACTACGTGGTCACCGCCGCGCCCAACGAGCTGGCCACCTTCCACGAGCGCCGTGATCCGGTGCGCGAGGGGGTCGAGTCGACGCTGGACGGTTACGCCGAGCGCATCGAGTACAACGACCGCACCGACGAGGTGACGCTGTACCGGCGTGCGCTGGTCAAGCGCTTCGAGAACAACGAGCTGCGCGACGAGCTGAGCGGCGCCCGCATCCTGTACGACGGGCGCAAGGCCACCTACGACGTCGTCGGCCGCGGCGCCGATGGCTCCGGCAACCGCGTCCACATCCGCATGGCGCCGCGCTCGGCGGCCGCGCCGCCGGCCACCGCCGCCGCTACGCCCACCACCGCCGCGCCCGCGCCGGCAGGCGCGCCGGCCGCCGCTGCGGGCGCGCCCGCCGGGCCGCCGGCCACCGCGGCGCCGCCGCCGGCCGCCGCCCCGCTGCAGCTGCAGACCACCCGGCAAGTTCCGGACCTCACGCCATGAACGCGCTGCCCACGCCGGCCCCGGTCGGGCCGCCCGGGCCGGTCGACCTCGGGTCGCGGCCCGCGCCGGCCGTCGCCAGCGCCGAGCTGATCGTCGAGAACCTGGCCAAGCGCTACGGCAAGCGCCAGGTCGTCAAGGACGTATCGCTGCAGGTCGGGGCCGGATCGGTCGTAGGCCTGCTCGGTCCGAACGGCGCGGGCAAGACCACGTGCTTCTACATGGTCGTGGGCCTCGTGCCGCTGGACTCGGGTTCGATCAGCCTGGACGGCCGCTCGATCTCCCACCTGCCCATACACCGGCGTGCGCGCATGGGGCTGTCCTACCTGCCGCAGGAGGCTTCGGTCTTTCGCCGCCTGACGGTCGAGGAGAACATCCGCGCCGTGCTCGAACTGCAGCTCGACGACCAGGGCAAGCCGCTCGAGCGCGAGGACATCGACCAGCGCCTGCGCGACCTGCTCGCCGACCTGCAGATCGCCGAGATCCGCACCAATCCCGCGCTGAGCCTGTCGGGCGGCGAGCGGCGCCGGGTGGAGATCGCCCGGGCCCTGGCGGCGCGGCCGCGTTTCATCCTGCTCGACGAGCCCTTTGCGGGCGTCGACCCGATCGCCGTGATCGAGATCCAGCGCATCGTGCGCTTCCTCAAGCAGCGCGGCATCGGCGTGCTGGTCACCGATCACAACGTGCGCGAGACCCTGGGGATCTGCGACCACGCCTACATCATCAACGAGGGTCAGGTACTGGCGGCCGGACGGCCGGAGGAGATCGTCGACAATCCCGCCGTCCGGCGCGTCTATCTGGGCGACCACTTCCGGATGTAGGCGCCGGATGCCCCGCCTCGGCCCCCGCCATCGCCCCGTTGATCGCCTCCCTTCACCCCGGTGGGGTTCGGCGCGGACCGGCCGATGAAGACCGGCGTGCACCTGCGCCTGTCGCAGCAACTGGCGCTGACGCCGCAGCTCCAGCAGTCCATCCGCCTGCTGCAACTATCGACCCTGGAGCTCAACCAGGAGATCGAGCAGGCGCTGCACGAGAACCCGCTGCTCGAGCGCGACGACGATCCCCTCTCCGGCCACCTGCGCCTGAACGCCGAGGGCTCGGTGTCCACGCCCTCGCCGGCCAGCGAGAACCCGGTGGCCAACGGCGCGGCCGACGGCGAGGCCCCGGCCCAGCCGGCCGAGGACGGCGAATTCAGTGCCGCCGAGAACAACGGCGATGACAGCGGCCTCTGGAGCACGGAGGGCCGTGGCTCGGGCAGCATCGCATCCAACGACGGCGAGGACACGGGCGAGGGTCCGCAGGACTGGGCCACCGCGCTGCCCAGCCTGCGCGACCACCTGCGCATGCAGCTCGGTTCGACGGCGGTCACCGCGCACGACCGCGCGCTCGTGGGCATGCTCATCGAAGCGGTCGACGACAACGGCTATCTCGGGGTCACGCTGGAGGAGCTCAAGGAGCTCTGCGGCGCCGATGCCCAGATCGAGCTCGATGAGCTGCAGACCGCGCTGAGGCTGTTGCAGAGCTTCGACCCCCCCGGTGTGGCGGCGCGCAACGTCTCCGAATGCATGCGCCTGCAGATCGACGCGCAGATCATGTCGCTGCCCCGCGGCTGTGACCAGGACAAACGCGTGCTGCTGCTGGCAAGGGCGATTGTGTGCGAGCACTTGCCCTTGTTGGCGGCACGCGATTTCGCCAAGTTGCGCCGTCTGCTCGATACGGACGACGCGCTCTTGCGCGCCGCCCACCTGCGCATTCGTGGACTCAATCCGCATCCGGGGGTAGGCTTTGCCACGTCGGCCCCGGATTACGTGATCCCCGACATCCTGGTGCGCCGCGTTGGCGGGAGGTGGGTCGCTCGCCTCAATCCGGACGTCGTGCCGCGCCTGAGGGTCAATCAAGCGTACGCTGCCATCGTGAAGAGCGAAAGCGGCAGGGTTGCCGCAACCCCGATCAAGACCGGCGCCGCCCCCGCGCCGTCCTCCGGCGTGGCTGCTGCCGGCGGGACCGATTGGTCGACGCGCCTGCAGGATGCCCGCTGGCTGATCCGCAACCTGCGCCAGCGCTTCCAGACCATCGAACGCGTGGCGCAGGCCATCGTCGAGCGCCAGAGCCGCTTCTTCAGCTACGGTGCGATCGCCATGCGCCCGCTCGTGCTGCGCGAGATCGCGGCCACGCTGGGCCTGCACGAGTCGACGATCTCCCGCGTCACCGCCAACAAGTACATGGCTACGCCGTTCGGGGTCTTCGAACTGCGCTACTTCTTCGGCAGCCATGTCGCCACGGACGCCGGCGGCGAGGCGTCCAGCACCGCGATCCGGGCGCTCATCAAGCAACTGATCGAGGCCGAGGATGCCACCAATCCGCTCTCGGACAGCAAGCTGGCCGAACTGCTGGGCGCCCAGGGCATGGTGGTGGCGCGCCGCACCGTCGCCAAGTACCGCGAGCTGATGCAGATCCCGCCTGCTGCACTGCGCAAGACGATTTGAAATGCTGCACGAATACCGCGTCCCCGATTCGAGTGGAGCGCGAAAGCGGTTCGTAAGCTCGACTGGCAGACTAGACCCGGAAAGGGGATCCCGCATGAAGCTCGCGATTCACGGTCACCATATCGAAGTCACCGCCGCCCTGCGCCACTACGTAGAGGAGAAGCTCATCCGGGTCCGCCGGCATTTCGACCAGGTGATCGACGCCGACGTGCAACTCTCGGTCGAGAAACTGCAGCAGAAGGCCGAGATCACGCTGCGCGTCAGCGGCACGGCGCTGCACGCCGAGTCGATCGACGGTGACCTCTATGCGGCCATCGACGCGCTGATGGACAAGCTCGACCGCCAGGTGATCAAGCACCGCGACCGGGTCAAGAAGAACTTCCCGCACGCCTCGCTCAAGCACCAGCAGCCCACGGAGGCCGATTGACGGCCAGGTAGCCCGCCCCGGGTGTTGCCGCCGGGCAACAAGCCCGGAATCATCGTCGATCGATGCGTTCTTGCATTGCAGCAACCCGGGAGGCCGCGGGTATACTTTCCCGAGACCGAATCCATCCCGCATGCCGGTATCCGGTGTCCGGGCCTGTGGTGCGCCCTGATGAACCAACTGTCGAAGCTGCTCCCGCTCGGCAACGTCCTTGTCGATAGCGACGCCCGCGACAAGGGCGCGGCCCTGGATGTCGCCGCGGCGCTGTTTTCCGCCGCAAGCGCCCTTGCCGAGTCCAAGATCCGCGCCAGCCTGGCCGCGCGCGAGCAACTGGGCTCCACCGGCCTGGGCCAGGGCGTGGCCATTCCGCATGGGCGCGTGCGCGGCATCCGTCACGCGATGGCGGCCGTGGTGCGATTGGCCAAGCCCGTTCCGTTCGACGCACCGGACGGCAAGCCGGTCGATCTGCTCGTGGCCCTGCTCGTCCCCGAGAACGCCACCCAGGAGCACCTCGAGGTGCTCTCCGAGCTCGCGCAGATGCTGTCCGACCGGGAGATGCGCAACGGCCTGCTCCAGGCGCCCACGGCCGCCGCCCTGTACGCGCGGATCGCCGGCTGGGAACCGATCCGTCCGGCCGCCTGAAACGGCCCCGCCGGGCCGGCGCATCGGTCGCCCCGCGCCCAGCGTCGCAAGGAAAGCAGGCACCCCGTGCAGACCCTCAATTCGCTCTTCGAGGAAAACCAGGACGCGCTGGGCTTGCGCTGGATCATCGGCGACACCCAGACGCTCTGGCCGCTGCCCGACACCGCGGTCCAGAGCGTGCAGGCCTCCGAGCTGGTCGGACACCTCAACCTGATCCACCCGCGGCGCATCCACGTGCTGGGCGCCCGGGAGGTCGACTACATCGAGCGCATGAGCGTGGCGCGCCGCGGGCACTTCACCAACGAACTGATCGAGGGGGGGCCGCTCGGGCTGATCCTGGCCGATGACCGCCAGCTGCCCCCCGAGCTGCTGGCCGCGATCGATGCGGCCCGGCTCGCGCTGTTCGCCACGGCCCACCCGTCGGCCGAGGTCATCGATGTGCTGCGCATCTACCTGGCCAAGGTGCTCGCGCCGCACTGCTCGATGCACGGCGTCTTCATGGACGTGCTGGGCATGGGCGTGCTGATCGCCGGCGAGTCGGGGCTGGGCAAGAGCGAGCTGGCCCTGGAGCTCATCAGCCGCGGCCATGGCCTCGTGGCCGACGACGTGGTCGACTTCGCCCGCGTCGCGCCCGATTCGATCGAAGGCCGCTGTCCGCCGCTGCTGTCGAACCTGCTGGAGGTGCGCGGCCTCGGCCTGCTCGACATCAAGGCCATCTTCGGCGAGACGGCCGTGCGCCGCAAGATGAAGCTGCGCCTGATCGTCGAACTCATGCGCCGCAGCGCGGCCGACACGATGGAGCGCCTGCCGCTCGCCGGCTCGATGCAGTCGGTCCTGGGCCTGGGCATCCACAAGGTCGTCATCCCCGTGGCCGCCGGCCGCAACCTCGCGGTGCTGCTCGAAGCGGCGGTACGCAACACCATCCTGAAGTTGCGCGGCATCGACACGATGGAGGATTTCCTCGACCGGCAGCGCCGCGCGATGGACTCCTGAGCCAGCGCGCCGCCGCCGGCGGCGCGCGCCTACCGTGCGCAGCGTAGCCGCTGCCCGCCTCCACTGCTGCAATGGCACCCGTGCGGCCCGTGCCTGCGCCGACCGCGGGCCCGGCGCGGGCCGCGCCCGCGCGCCGTCCATGGCGCGCCGGTTCTTCCTGTTCACGCAACCCAAGCATAGGAGGTATCACATGAAGAAGCTCTGGATCGCGCCCTTGCTCGCACTGCCCCTGGTGGCCATGGCTGCCGACGACGTCAAGAAAGATGCGCCCCGTACCACCAAGCTCGGTGTGTGCAGCAAGGAAGCCCACGCCAAGGGCCTCAAGGGCGACGAACGCAAGAAATTCATTTCCACCTGCATCGCCGCGGCCAAGCAGGCCAAGGCCCCCGCCCGGGCGCCCGCTGCTTCCTGACCGCCGCATCCTGAATCCCACGCGTGTTTTAATACAGCACCTGCCGCACCCGTTCCGGGTGCGGCGCGTGCCGGACCGCCGGGTCGGGCGCGCCAGCCTGGCAGACACGCATGCGTTTAATCCTGGTTTCGGGCATGTCCGGTTCGGGCAAATCGGTGGCCATCCGCCTGCTCGAGGATACGGGCTTCTATTGCATCGACAACCTGCCCTCGTCCCTGCTCACCGAGGTCTGCGACCTGCTCGCCAAGACGGGCCACGTCGACGTCGCCGTCTCCATCGACGCCCGTTCCGAGGCATCCATGGCCGGCGTCCCTGTGATGCTCGAGGACCTGCGCAGGGCCGGCCACGATGTGCGCGTGCTCTTCCTCACCGCCTCCACCGACGCCCTGGTGCAGCGCTTCTCCGAGACGCGCCGGCGCCATCCGCTGTCGCTGCGTGCTGCCAGCCCCGCGCAGTCCGGCGGTCGCGAGCGCACGCTCGAGGAATCCATCGCCCTCGAGCGCGAGATGCTCGTCCCCTTGCAGGCGCTGGGCCACCAGATCGACACCAGCACGCTGCCCGCCAACACGCTGCGCCAGTGGGTGCGCGCCTTCGTCGACGGCGCGCGCAGCGTGCTGACCGTGGCCTTCGAATCGTTCGCGTTCAAAAACGGCGTGCCCGTCGCCGCGGACCTCGTCTTCGACGTGCGCAACCTGCCCAACCCCCACTACGAGCGCGATCTGCGTGCGCTCACCGGTCTCGATGCGCCGGTCGCCGATTTCCTCGCGCGCTCGCCGCTCGTCGTCGACATGGTCGCCGACATCGCCCGCTTCATCGAGAAGTGGCTGCCCAGCTACGTCGAGGACGGCCGCCAGTACCTCACCGTCGCCATCGGCTGCACCGGCGGCCAGCATCGATCACCCTATGTCGTCGGACAGCTGGCGTCGCGCTTTGCCAGCCACGCGCAGGTCCTGGTCCGCCACCGCGTCCTGCACCGCTGACCGGCGCCGGTGCACGTCTTGCCCGCATGAACGCCTACGCGCTCGGGACCGGCTTTGCCCTGGGCGCGACCCTGCTCGTCGCGATCGGCGCGCAGAACGCGTTCGTCCTGCGCCAGGGCCTGCGCCGCGAGCACGTGCTGGCGGTGGTCTGCGCCTGCTCGCTGTTCGACTGGCTGCTGATGGCCGCCGGCATCGGCGGCCTGGGCGCCGCGGTGCGCAGCCGTCCGGTCCTCGCCGGCTGGTTTTCCGCGGGCGGCGCCGCCTTCCTGTTCGGTTACGCCGCCTTCGCCTGGAGCCGCGCGCTCAAGCCCGGTTCGCTGCAGCCCCAGCTCGCCGCGCCGGCACTGAGCCGGCGCACGGCCCTGGCGCAGAGCGCGGCCTTCACCTTCCTCAATCCGCACGTCTACCTCGATACGGTCGTGCTCATCGGCAGCGTCGGCGCCCGGCAGCCGCCCGGCACGCTGGGATCGTTCTTCGTCGGCGCCGGCTGCGCGTCCACCGTCTGGTTCTTCGCGCTGGGCTACGGCGCGCGCCTGCTCGCACCGCTGTTCGCGCAGCCGGCGGCATGGCGCGTGCTCGACGCCGCGGTGGGCCTGATCATGTTTGCGCTGGCGGTCTCCCTGCTGCAAGGCTTCCTGCACGGTGCCGCTGCCTAGCCGCGCGGATGCGCCCGATAAGATGCGCTCCACGATGGACCACGAAAAAGCCGACATGGCCGGGATCCGATCTTGAGAGCCGCCATTCGCGGCTGGAAATGGCAGACCGAGTTCTGGTTCGTCGTGGCCGTCGTGTTCGGCCCGTTCATCGCCCGCAGCCTCTGGTCCGCACTCAACCATGAGACGGTGCAGATGACCAGCGCCAGCCTCTGGCGCCTCGTCGGCTATGAGCTCGCGGTCGGCGCTCTCATGCTGTTCGTGCTGCGCGACCGCCATCCGACGGCCCTGCGTGCCGTCCAGCGGCCGAGCGCGCGCGACGCGCTGGTCGGCGGCGTGCTGGCCCTGGTCGCATGGCTCAGCTACACGGCGGCCTGGATCGGCAGCACGCTGCTCGTGCCCGGTTCCATCGAGGGCCTGGGCGCCGCGTACGACATGCAGCCGCATGTCGGCTACCCGGTGGTCGTCCTGGTGTCATTGGTGAATCCGGTCTTCGAGGAAGGCTTCCTCTGCGGCTACCTGGTCTCCGCGCTTGCGTCGCGGCTGGGCGCCAATGCCGCGGTCGCCATCAGCGTGTCCATACGGCTGCTCTACCACGTGTACCAGGGGCCGATCGCCATCCTGTCGGTGGTTCCCATGGGAGCGATCCTCGCGCTCTGGTACTTGCGCACCCGGCGCATCTGGCCGCCTATCATCGCCCACGCTTGCCTCGATGGCTTCGCGCTGCTGCCGTTTGCCTGAGGCGCGGCGGGCGCGCAAGGCCCGCCGGCGCCCCGTTCATGGGGACTTGGCGTGCGCCTTGCCGATGGCGTCCAGGCGCTCGTCGGTGTTTTCCACCCGCGCCAGGTGCGGGTAGCGCAGGCCGCCGTGGTAGTCGACCTTCACCGTGCGCACGTGATCCTGGTCCTCGACGATGAGCTCGATCGGCTGGTTGCCGGCCTTGGCCGTGCGGATCGCGTCCTTGAGGGCGCCGGCCGTGAAGCGCAGGCCATCGACGGCGATCAGCTTCATCCCCGGCGCCAGGCCCGCTTCGTACGCCGGGCTCTTCCAGATCACGTCGCGGATCGTCCCCGCGGACTCGCCGGTATCGACCAGCAGGCCCACGGAGGCGGCCAGGTTCAGGCCCTTGGCGATCTTCTCGAAGGCCTTGCCCAGGCTGCTGGGCTCCTCCGTGTACACGAGCTTCCAGCCGCCGCGCGTGATGCCATCGAGCGGCGCCGATGCCGACTTGGACTCCAGGCGCGCGCGCAGGAAGTGCGCCCAATCGTAGTGCTGCACCCGGTCCAGCGCCGCGACGACGTCGTCGAACGTGTAGGGGCGGGGCTCGATCTCGCCGTCGTTGCGGCCGTAGAACAGGCGCGCGAAATCGTCCAGCGAACGCTCGCCGTGGCTGGCTTCGCGGATCACCGTGTCCGCATCGAGCCATATCAAGGCGCCCTCGGGGTAGAAGTCCGTGCCGCGGCGCCAGTTGCGCCACGCGCCCGGCGCCGTGTAGAGCACCTGCGCCTCGTCGGCCGTGTCCTGCAGCGGACGCCAGGTGCGCCCGGGCGTGTTTTCCATCTGGGCCGCGATGGCGGCGATGCTGTCGCGGAATTGCTCGGGGCTGCGCATGCCCGCGCGCGCCGCCAGCACCTCGCCCCAATAGGTGGTGAGGCCTTCGTACACCCACAGCAGGTCGCCCTGCATGGGCACGTTGTAGTTGGCCGTCAGCAGGCCCCCCGGGCGCCGGAACTTGCCGTTCCAGGAGTGCGTGTACTCGTGCGGCAACAGGTCGCTGGCCGCGAGGTAGGCATCCGGGTCGGTGAAGAAGTCGGCGAAGATGCGGTCGTCGCTCGACTGGTGGTGCTCCAGGCCGAAATGCCCCGTGTGGTCGGACAGCACGAAGAGGAAGTCGTAGTGGGCGTAGTGATGGGCGCCGAAGAGGGCGGCGGCCTCCTTGACGAGCCGCTGGTGCTGGTGCAACTGCTCGTCGGTGATCGCCAGGTTCCCGGGGCTGTCGGCGACGAGGTCCAGGCGCACCGGGACCGGATCGGTCGACAGCGTGAGCTGCTTGAAATGGCGCCCGGTGGTCAGCGGGGAATCGACCAGGGTCTCCAGGCTCACCGCCTTGAACTGCGGCGCCGCCGCCGTGCCGCCGGCCGCTTCCAGCGCCGTGCCGTAGCCCCAATCGGCCGGCAGGCTGACGCTGGGCTGGATGTTGACCAGGCGCGCGGCATACCCGGCCGGGTAGAAGACCACCTGGTTCCATTCGAGCGAGGTCATCACCGGTGTCGCCGACACGCTCTGGCCGAAGCTGCCGCCGGGACCGGGCGACAGGAAGTCGAACGACAACTCGACGTTGTGGGCGCCGGGCGGCACCTCGAGGTGCAGCGCGTACATGTCGACGAGGTCGCGCCGCCAGGCCACCGCCTGTCCGTCGGCGGTGATAGCCAGGCCGCTCACGCCCTCGATCGGCCCGGTCGGGCCGTGCTCGCCCGGTATCCATTGCGGGTAGTACAGCACCAGCGGGCCCGGCAGCGCGGGGATGGTCTCCTGCACCCGAAAGACCTTGTGCGCGGTATCGCGCAGGTCGACCGCCAGCGTCAGCGTCCCGGGGTAGGCCGCGTCGCTGATCGGCGCGGCCTGTGGCGCAGCCGCGGCGCCGGCGAGGATCAGCAAGCAGCCCAGTGCCCCGGCCCATCGGCCGCTGCCCGGGTTCTTCGGGGCGCGCGTCCCCGCGCGATGCGATGCCGATAAGCCCATGACGTTCCTGTGTGAGGATGAAAAGGTGCGCGATTGTATGCCAGCGCGTCTACCCTCACCATGGACCACGGCTTCGAACAACGGTCGCTATTGCGCCGGTCGATGGTCCGTGTGCCGTCTTGACAGAAACACGCGGCTCACCTCGACGCTCTCCCGCGCCGCGGGTGAGGGGGAGATTCGGCGTTGGGCTGAGCGGCATGTGCGCCCTGCGCGCGCAGTTCGCGCAGCAGCGCCAGGATCGGCGCCGGCAGGGCGGCGCCTTCGATCTGCGCCAGCGGCAGCCAGCGTTGCGCCGCGGTCCGCTGGCGCGGCCGCGCTGCCAGCGCCACCACGTGCGGCGTGAACGCCAGCGTGAAATGCGTGAAGCCATGGCGCCGCTCCGGCAGCGCGCGCGGTGCGTCGGCGCCCAGGCCGCGCGCCGCGCGCGCCAGGTCCGCCGCGCGCGTGAACTGGGGCAGGCCCAGCAGGCCGCCCCAGATGCCCGCCGCCGGACGTTGCTCGAGCAGGACCGCACGGCGGTTCAGGGCTACCAGCAGGTGGGCCGAGCGCACCGGGCGCGGCGGCTTGGGCGTGCGTACCGGCAGCGCGTCGGCGCGGCCCTGCGCGCGCGCCTGGCAGTCGCCGGCGACCGGACAGGCCGTGCAGCGCGGGCGCGTGCGCGTGCAGACGGTCGCCCCCAGGTCCATGATGCCCTGCGTGTAGGCGGCGATGCGCGCGCCCTCGGGCAGCAGCGCCCGCGCGTGTTCCCACAGGCGCGCCTGCACGTCCGCGCGCTTGGGGTCGGCATCGATCGCGTAGCGGCGCACGAGCACGCGCTTGACATTGGCGTCCAGGATCGCGGCGCGCTCGCCGAAGCAGAAGGCGGCGATCGCCGCCGCGGTCGAGGGGCCGATGCCGGGCAGTTGCGCCAGCGCCTCGGCCGTGCGCGGGAACTGCCCGCCGTGGTCGCGCAGCACCGACTGCGCGCAGGCGTGGGCCTGCCGGGCACGCGCGTAGTAGCCCAGCCCGGCCCATTCCTGCAGCACCGGCTCCAGCGCCGCGCCGGCCAGCGCCGGCAGGTCGGGGAAGCGCCGCAGGAAGCGCTCGTAGTAGCCGATCACCGTCGCCACCTGGGTCTGCTGCAGCATGATCTCGCTGAGCCAGACGCGGTAGGGATCCCGGCTCTGCTGCCAGGGCAGGTCATGACGGCCGTGCACGGCCTGCCAGGCGATGAGGTCGCGCGCGAAATGCGCCTCCCCCGTGCCCCCGCCGCGGGTCGCGCGGCTCAGTTCTCCACCCGCACGGGCACCGGGTTGGGCGCGTCGCCCGCGCCGCCGGTACCGGCGACCGGCACCGCGAGGTCCTGCGCGCGCTCCGCGGCGGCGAGCGCCG
>Ga0116231_10000502_pt1 | contig 68830 bp, 64 predicted proteins | sample S1TSphgellanicum_2_FD_89695 | JGI IMG/M metagenome (GOLD analysis project Ga0116231, IMG submission 89695) | Host-associated microbial communities from peat moss isolated from Minnesota, USA - S1T2_Fd - Sphagnum magellanicum MG | ecosystem: Host-associated > Plants > Peat moss > Unclassified...
GTTTGGGGTTAAAGATAATTTTGCGGTTTTTTCATTTAAAAAATTCTTTTTTTTCAAAAAAAACCCCCCCCCCCCCCCAATCAGAAAAAAATCATACATAAATTGGGTATTCAATTTTTTAAAATAATTTTCTTCGGAAAGATTGGGCCAATTCTCACTTTTTTAATGAACCAATAAATTTCACAAAAAGTTGAAAATTGCCCAACACTAGTTAATAGCCATGACCACTGTTATAATAATAATGGTGTAGTTGCCCACCAAAAATCACAATTACAGTGATGTATTAACTTCATAAACAACATCATGTAACATATTCCAATATAACTTTTCGTTAAACACATATAAGCTGAAATTGTATAATTAATTATAAAAATAAAATAAGTCATCTTATTCAATTCATCATTCATGAATAAGGTGCAAAAATGATCACTTAGCTTATTGTTCATGAATGAATTTCATTCATGAACACATTCCCATAAATTTATTTCTTTATGGCATGTGATGTCATGCATGACCATAACATTGGGCTTGTAACCAAAGTTGACACAAGCCAAGGGAAATGAACTACAAAAGAGGCCAAACATCACATAATTCAAACACATTTTTTAAATGAATAATTAAAGATTGTGTGAAAGTGTAAAGGAAGAACTTTAATGACTTTAAAATATGCATTATTACATTTGGGGTTGGAATTCCATTTTGAGATTTGTGTGACATGCCCCTAGGCTTCTCAAAAGGTAGTAATATAAATTTCCCAATCTTGAACTATAATGGAATGTTCCGACTTGTGTGCTCCCTATCTCTTCACACCATAATAAAAAGGAAATGTGAAAGTTATAAGAAAATTATGACAAGTTTTTCAAGTTCACTTTATGCAATCATATCAAATTGCACAATCCAACCAAATAGGTGGTGAATAGATGTTCCATTAGTTGTCATGTTTCCACCTTGTCTTATTGCCCACCAATGCCACTAGACAAACCCAAGGATGCATAATTCCAGTGACAAATTTTCTCGAAGCTAATATGTGGAGGATTTTCCATAATCCTTCATATGGTCATATGCCTTGAAATTCCAAATGGAATGTGGAGGACCACATGAGAGATTATGAAGGTGATTTAAATGGTTTTGCATTTCTTTTCTTCACCAAAAATATCTCGAATGACTTGTTATTATTGTTTTTCTTGTGTGTTTGTTCTTGTGGAATGGCAACATTTTTCATTGAATTTTCTTTGTCTTCATATGGTTTGATGAAAATGTTATATGTTTTGCTTTCATGGAATTGGAAATTGTGCAAGTTTTGGTATTTTTCAATAAAGAATTTTGTTCTATAATCGTTGGAGGATGTTGAAAGGTGAAAATTATTAACTAGTTGCATTGATCCATGACTTTTTGTGTCATTTTCTTTTTTCTCCTTTGTTTTCCCTTAAGCAAACCCTATTTCATCTCCTTAAATGCAATGAAACAAATTATAAAATGATAAATCAATTTTTGTAAAGGTTTCTAAAGCAAACATAAAGTTGTAGGAAGTTTGGGAACTTACAAATCTTTCAATTACATATGAAATATTTTTAGCGTTAAATAAGATTCAAGAGTAAGGTTTTTAATCATGGTTAAAATGGTGAAATGATGGGGCAAAACTTATAATCAATTAATTTTTAGGCAATTTGTGATATCAAATAATTATATCAAGGCAAATACACACTTGTATATATTGCATTTTTTTTCTAGCTTGTAAGGAAACAAAAAAAAGTTTTTGGAACTTTATGAAAGTTTTAGCATTAGTACATATGGTGGTTGCTACTATGCAATATTACAATTGTCAATTTTTTCCCATAGAATGAAATTTTTGATTTTGAATTCAATACTAAGTTCTAGGTGATGTTAGGATTTACAACCATATTGACCTACAACAAAAAAAAACCAAATCATCATTTCAAATTAACATATTGTTCTTTTGGTGTTTATCATCATGGTTCGGGTATTTTTTTGGGGTTATTATCTAAAAGTTATTTAAAAACAACCAAGCTTACATATTTGGAAATCCCTTTGTGATGTGTTGTCAATTTGCATCCTTAGTAGACTTGGCACATATTGTACATAAGTTGCATGTTTGGTTTTGGTGTTTCAAGTGGCATCCACATAGTCATTTTTGACAAAAAGGAAAATAAGCAAATGAGTATTATGTTTCAACTTTTTGTACAACAATGATCTTCACAATGAGAGCCTACTTGTTGAATCTATATGAAAACATCTCAAGTTTTGTTGCCTAGTTTAAGGTAGTGATTCAGCAAGGTAAAATAGAATTAAATGTAGGTCAAATATTAAATAAGGTACAATGCATATGGTTAGTGAGTTGGCAATATGAAGACATTTCAATAGTTGAGGATTCAAATTACTTTTGGAGGGAAGAACTTAGGATGTAGTTCTAAAGATTGAAAAATACTAAAAAAAATAAAATTTACACACAGAAAAACTAAGACAGTTGCTAGAGATTATAATAGAGATAATAAATAGTTTAAACTTCTATTGGGTTTCAAACCACAAATTTTCATGTTTTCCATTTTTTATTTATGCACCTAATACTACAAATGTTTGAAATATTAGATTTTGAGTAAAAAAAATAGTAGGATATTAATGAGAAAACATAGAAACTATTTTGAACTAGGGTGTTTTTTATAACTAAATTATTAGATAACCATAGATTTTTATTATTGATAAAAATAGAGAATTTGGAAAAAAGAACAGTAACTACAATGAAAAAATTGTGTGAAAACAATCTACAGAGAAAATCAAAATGAATAAAACCACAACTTGAGAACTTTAAAAATATTTTTGAAAGTATGATTCTATTTTCTTGTTACTAGGCAAAAAGTAATTTTGGATAGAATTTGCGCATGCACCAAATTTCTTTAAACAATACTTGCACCATGCTCATTGAAGTCATTTTTGTTCTTTTTCATTGCTACAAATGACAAAAATTTCATCACGATATATTTGTTCTTGTACACATGTATCATTATACCACCAATAATAGATATTACAGAAGATTATAGAACATTGTCATTAAATGTGAAATTTAAAAAGTCCAAAATTTGAATATCATTTGGATGACAATGAAATGGGGCATTTAGAAAATGCTCCATGTTATTTTTATATAAAAGGGAGGTGTTATTTCCTTTCAATATGTAGTTGAATTTTGTAATTAATCTAGATCAAAAATTTATACTAGTCTTAAATTCGAAAAAGCAAATGGAAACCACAAATGACACACTCCCAAGTCACTGGGTGAAACCCACTTGAGGGTTTCACAAAGTCTAGTCGCGGAAATTGGGACTTAGTAGCACACTCCCGGCTTCCAACTCTAGAAAGCGGTAGAGGGTCGAGTTGGGAGCCTAGGGATTAGACTAGGAAGAGGGACTTAGTAGCTCGTGTGAATCTGCATCCAAAAACAACCCACAAAAGGGTTAGTTTAGCATTCGGGACACCCTTGGGTGTTGGGACTTGCCATGGGCACTTGGACACACAAGACTCACCATGGCCCGGACTCAGGAGTAAGCCACCACCTTACTCCTTATAGTATTCTCTGCAGCTGGTCGCCGAAACTACATCCAAATGGCACATTTTGTTGGGACTCCCGAAATGGAGTCCCGAAACTGTCCCAGCTAGACTCCTGGAACTTTGAACAGCCATAACTCCTCGTCATGAGCTCGGATTGGGACGAGCCCTAAACCAAAGTTGTAGTTCTTATCAAGAGCTTTCCAACGTCGTGTCGCACTCTTCAAGGCGACATCGGGAAGAGGTCGATTCCCGACTTTTAATGGTCAAAAGTCAAACTGTCAGCTTGACTCCCGGCCCTTCTTTTGCCCATAACTTGGACTGCAGATGTCCGAATGGCCAATGCGAGGCCATTTTCGATATCTACGTTTCAAGACCTTTCCAATGACAGCAAGAACGCTTCAATGTGAGGTGTTTTGGGCCTTGCTGTTGAACTCTGAACATTCGGGAGTCCCGGCAGACTCCAAACCTCCAACTTTTCCAAGTGTTGGGCCTCACCCCCACACTTGGCCAAAGTGGGGTTGCGACAGAAGTCATTTTTTTTCTTTTTCATTGCTACAAATGACAAAAATTTCATCACGATATATTTGTTCTTGTACACATGTATCATTATACCACCAATAATAGATATTACAGAAGATTATAAAACATTGTCATTAAATGTGACATTTAAAAAGTCCAAAATTTGAATATCATTTGGATGACAATGAAATGGGGCATTTAGAAAATGCTCCATGTTTTTTTTATATAAAAGGGAGGTGTTATTTCCTTTCAATATGTAGTTGAATTTCGTAATTAATCTAGATCAAAAATTTATACTAGTCTTGAGTTCGAAAAAGCAAATGGAAAACACAAATGACAAAAGGTTATATGGAGGTGTAAAAAGAAATGGAAAGTATCTAGATTTGTACAATTTATTTCACACTTTAGAAAACAACATTATTGATCATCATGAAAAAAAATTCCAAAAATTGAAAAAACAAAGGAAGATGAAATTTTGACAATGGAAAAGGACAAGGTAAACATATTGATTCATGAATAAGAAATGGGGATGGAAAAGGATGCTTTAAAAAATATAAATCAAATTTTTGTATTACAATTTCTTAATATTGCAATTTCATAATTGTGGAAGGATAAGTTATTTCAATGATAGTGTTAACACATGTAAATATCAAACTATTGAATTAATATCTACACAATAAATCATCACTTGTGGTGCAAAGCACCATAAAGCCCAAGTGTGATGTCAAAAATATATTTATGAAAGAAGGTAGTTTGTTTAGTATTGTAGTTCTGAAATCCACCAAACCGAGATGCTTTAGATCATGTTTTTGGTGTCTTTGGAAAGCTCCTAATGAGGAGGGGTGCATGGGTTTGGTTCCATGACATTTGGACTTGCGGTGCAAAAGTTCTTCAATATTGAATGATTTCTTCATTGAAAATCAAAATAAAATGTTGCTGAAAACTTCAGAGGAATTGGAATGTGCCTTTGGTGTTGTTGGAAAGATTTTGATGAACATGATTTAATAGAATTTATTTGGCAAGATTTGGATTCAAATGGTGGGAGATATTGATTTTCAAGTGATTTATGCGACTAAAAATTCAAAAAATAATAATTTTCTTTCATATTTGGCTATTCAAAAAATTGATACATACATTGCCAAACAATGTTCACATGTTGAGTTTCCCAATGGATTCACACTTGGGCCAATAGCACAAGCCACACTAGTGAACATGGAATGTACTTTTAGGATGACATATAACATGGTGTGTGCTCACACATGTGTTTTGATTAAAACATATATAATTTATACTTAGTTGCCCATGTGTTTTCAATTTTCACAAGCCTAATGGATTCTTTTGTTGTCCAAGTTTTCACTAGAAATATGAAAAGGGATTTGTCATAGTTTTTGTTTAAATTATTTTTTTAAAACAAAATTTGCCACAATTTCAAGTTTAATTTTTTTTTGTTTTATGTTTAGTTTATTCTGCACATGCATTAACATAATTGTTTCTTTAAGTTAAAACTACATTGTAAGCATCAAATTTCCATAAAAGTTTCAAGAAAAAAATTTCAACTTTGATGAATATAAACTTCACTTACAACATAAACACAAAAACTTTGAAATTTTTAATATAAAATAATATGTGTCGAATGATGATTGTTGGTGAATAGCTCAATTGCATTAAAACTTCATTCATTTTTTTGGTGTAATCCTTTTGACCAAAGCCTACATACATTTAATGTAATGCAAATTTTTAATCCTAGATGTTATTATCACTTGGACCTAGTTGCAAAGAATGAAAAAAAATGTCCAAATTTTTTTAAGATTTTCATTCCCATATTTCAAGTTGATAAATTACTTGTAATACCATTTGATAAATGTAATGGAATATCAAATTCACTTGCAGAAAGTTAAACAAAATTGGGATTAGTGTGGTTTGAACCCAATTCTAAATTGAAATCACCATAAATTCATCATATTGACACTTGCAAGGAATATTACTTATTCACATAATAAACTATAGAAGTTCCCTCATGATTACATTGAAATTGTCAATTTTTAAAATTTCCAAAAACTTTTGGGCATCCTTTTGAAATCTAGAAATCCAAGGTGTCTAGAAATTTTGAAAAGACATACTTTTAAGGAGATGTAATCCATTTTATTTTTTTTCCAAATTCCTTAAGTAGGCCCATTAGCAAGGATCCCTAATGTCTATCAATTAACATTAAATGGTGATTGTCCTAGGTGGATTGTAACAATTTTACAAAAAAATATTTAAATAATGACCTAGGAAATGCTTAGTTTAAGATTTGGCTACTTCAATTATTTCTATTTTTTAAATGGCCAAAATCTTGAAAAATGACAATTTTTTCATGTTTGTTCTCATTTTTGTAATATTTTGCCAAGCTGAAAAATTTGCAAAAAAAAATATTGATGTAATGCATTTGAAGCATGCATCTGGCTAAGTCCAAAAAAAAGTAAAATGGTTTCAAACATTGATTAAATTTTAATTGAACACCTATTGTTATAAATGCCCAAAATTCCTTGAGACATTTGATAATTTATAAAAATTCAAACAAAAACAAATATCAAAATATATATGTGATTGGGCCATGTGAACCCAATACCTTATAACCATTTTTTTAATCTTTCAAATCCCACAAATAATAAACAATTCAAATATGATCTTTGAGTTTCAAATTAGGCTATATATATTTTGGACTCTTCAAAAATCATAACTCAAGGTAAGGAATGTGGAATGTGTGTTTGAGGGTGAAAATAAATTGATACCATTCTTTTCTTTTAAAAAAAAATTAACTGAATATTTAATTTCCACAATGTTTTGTTAAGTTTGAAGCATACCCTGAACTTGAATTCTTGGTTTTCCCCAAGTGTGGTAATTACATTTAAAAATTTCATCATAACAAATTTTCCACTTGATCATCAACAATCATGATGTCAGAACAAGGACTGCATTGTTGATTATCATGATGTTACATGTATAATGATATGTGGATGTGTGTGCAACACCTTTTAAATGTCTTTATACGTGCAAAACATGTATTTAGTTACAAATCTTGAAAAAAAAATATACAAGTCATCAAGATGGGATCTTTTTTATGCGATTTACCCAATTTACATAGTCAATTTAATTAAATATACATATATCACATTAAAAAATTTAGGAAATATTTTTACATAGGTACCAAATATTTCTATAAATTGATAATGATCATTCTTATATATTGTACCTTTACAATACATTTTATGAGATGTGAATATTTCATTCCATGTTTCATTAAAATTTGGGTGAAATTAAAGAAATTAATTGTAATCAAAGTGGCTAACCACCTAATGATTGGAGACCAATTGTTATTGACATAGTGAATCACTGAGTTGAATATAAATTTACATTTATGTATTATCAATTTTATTTATAATATTGATTTTATTTTGATAAATATTTCCCATAATTTTAAATTATAATGTTCATGTTTTTTTTTCCCCCTAAAAATCATATTTGTTGATAGAAAAAACATATATACATGGCATATGTTAGTAGCAAGAATGAACAATGGTTTCCATGGCCACAAGGCAATGGTTTTACCAGTCAATCATCACATGACTTTGTAATACAATGTGTCAAAATAATATGCTTTCATGACTTGATTTATCAATATAACTACCTACCCACCTATATTTATGAGCACCTATCTATATGAATACCTCGTTAACTACCTATAACATCATTAAACCTACATACCTACCCATGACCTAACTACTTACTCACAACCTTTTTATTTATAAATAGGCCTTTCTAAACTAAACTTTTACAAGTTTTACTTTGGTTATGCAAAATGGTTTATAACTAACATAAATAAAAGGTAGATATTAATATTCCCCACATTTTAACCAATTTTGTTAAATTAAAAATACGAAATATATGTGTATGAAAAATATTCTACACAATGAATATTGAGTAATACAAAAAATAAACTTGGATATATTATTTCAACTATAAATGAACAAGATAGTTATATAATGACATAGTCTTAACCAAGGGCATATATTGGCACTATTTAAGGTAGGGTGAACAAAGTTCTATTTTAATGCATTGGGTAATGAATTCAATTAGTGAATACCACTTACATAGTTTCTTGGTAATTATGTTAGAACATTGTAGTGATGACAATAGTTAAAGTTGGTATATGTGACTTCAAGTATAATAAAGGCCAATGGTATGGTTGTCAACTTAACAATTATGAAACATTCCATATGGAATTCCAAGTTTAATTACCTCCTTTCACCAATCCACCTATATGACATGAAAAGGAAAATTACCATGTGTTTTTTTCATAATTTGGTTGAATTCCATTCCAACCAATTCATTTCAATTGAATTTGAATTAAAATTAAAATTGATTTGAACTCATTTGATTTTGAATGGAATTTGAATGCAATGTCATTCCATATTTTCATTCAAATAGTACTTAATTTTCACATAATTAAAAAAAATCCCATTATTTCATTGTCATTGGTAGTATGTAATAATGTGAAGCTCAACTTTTTGATAAAATATTATTATACCCTATTGGTCAAAAAATACTTTGTTGATTAAAGTTGATCAATGTAAATTCTAACAATGTAAATTTTTTGCATCCAATTTTGAAGCGGTCATCATTTAAATGTCATGACAAAACATTGTAATTGTTTAATTTCCACCTAACCTTTGACCTTAAGTATCAACATCATTTAATAATGATTAATCAAATGGGTGACTTGTATTATAAGAAACTTGGTCATTTTATGTGATACGGAACATTTGAACCCATAACCATTTACAAAATAACCATTGATGTAAACCACTTGTAATTTTGGTTTAAGGCTTCATTGATAAATGGATATGTGATTATTGACCAATCCCCAACCTTGCCAAGCTATTTTGTTTTACATATTGATTTTTTTTCAAAAGATGATACATGTGTTTTGAAATTCATTGCAACTAGGCCCAAATTGTGAATATTACAATATGTAAAAATTGTATAACACTTTACAAAGGAAAAACTTCAAACATTATCATTTGCATCATATAAATAATAAAGGAATTTGATGTGAGTTAAACAAAATAATAACCCATACCAATTCTCTGCAAATTCCTTATTTGTTTAACATAATGGAGTCCATCCTTTCAATCCCTTGGACATTATTGGTGGGGCCTATTTTGTGGATGCCTTATTCAACTTCATAGAAATCAATAGTTCATAACAAATTATGTCATTTCTTACTCATAATTTATCCAACAACACATTAATCCCTTCCATCATAATATTTGTCAAAACCCCTTCCTAATAATGAATTATCTCTAAACTCCTTTTCACCAATTCAAATTGGATTATCACAAAGGTGGAGTCACAATAAAACGAGCAAAAAGGATGTCAGATGATGGAAAAAATAATCAAAATTGGAGGAATATTTATGTTTTACCATTTAAACCATGGCAATCATGGCAAGTTGTTCCATTATCATTCATATGAACGTCAAGGAATTCACACCAAAAATCCATTTGATAAAATTTTAAGTTTAAATTTCAATTTAAGACCTTTGAAATGAACACCTATTGCATTAGAAGGAATCAATTTTACAAAGGACTATTAAAAGGACTCATGTAATTTTAAAAAATTGGTGGAAAAAAAATTTAAATAGATAAAAACCTATTAGCCACATTCAAAAAACACTCATATCTTAAAATATGTGGAAATTTAAAACTTTAAGAATTCAATGAACTTTCCAAAATTAATCCAAAATTTTAGAACTTCAAATGTCCTTTATCACATATAAATGGAATATAATATACATGATGTGCAAAAAATAAAATAAAATTATTATACAAGAAAACACTAAAAATTTTAATATCAAATTTTGGTTATGATTTGAAATTGTTATCAGTTTTAAAGACAAAACACTAAATTTACAAGGAATCAAAAAAAATTCAAAAATTAATTTTTATTCCAATTATAACAATTTGCAAAAACAATTGTTCAAAAATTCATTTGTATGAAAAAGTTATTTTTGGGCAAAAGGACATGCAATCCTTTTTTGAAGTAATGTTGTTTGTTTTTTCTTGTTTATATCCACACCACTCAATTTTATTGAAGAAAATTCTTATCACTTTCATTCCCCCGATTTCACCTTCACTAAAAGATTAAATAAAATTAAAAGCAATGACAAAAATTCTATCAATTCTTTAAAAACTACAAACAAACAACCTAAATTCCTATAATGCACCACACTCCCACAACCTCCATCCCCTTTTCTTTATTTTTTTTTCTTTTCCAAATTTCAATTAACCAATCCAAGTTTAATTTGTTAACCATCTCCCAATTCTTATCTTTCTAAAACTTTAGAAATCTTTCATTCAACATCCCCATCTCCCCTATTTGATTGTTCTTGTATCTTCTTTCTTCTATAACTAATCCTCTTTCACTCAACCAAGCCCATGAATCCCAAAAATAACACTATTGCTTATAGATTTGCTTTTATCGCCCCATGTCCCTCTTCTCCCCCCATCCTCTCCTTTGTCTATCCTTTTGTGTCTATGTCTTTCAACCATCATGTTACCTTCTAACTTCTTCTCTTTGCTCTAATACAATTCTAACTTTTTTTCATGTCCATTTCAAACTTTCAAAAATTCAAAAAGCATAAAAGAAGAAATTATGAAAGGACTACACTTCGAAAACTAAAAAAACAGCTAGGATTTGAGAAGTATTTAAAAAAACATTATCTCAACCCTAACAAATGTTATTATTTGAATGTATCACCTATCATAAATCTACCCATCATTACATTTACCCTTGTACACCCCAAAATAAAATTAAAACAATTATCATCCAAAAATTACCAAAGGGTTATGTTTAGAACTTGGCTAATTAAGCCTTCTTAATAATAACATTTAACTAACCTAAGAATTAAACTAACTAGTTTCGCCTTATTGTGATTTTAAATGTCCTAGGAAATCCATCACTTAATATTCATGCATAACAATATGCTTTCAACATCCCAAATGCAAATTGAGATTCATCATAGATTCTATCTGAATTTTACACAAATTATATCTTTTCTTAACTTTTTTTTTTTTTACATAGTCATTTTTTAACCTCTCCACATAAAATGTATTGAATTCACATGTTATCAAAAAATTCAAAATTCAATTATGAAAGTTATGTGATTTGGTGTTGCAAATTTTGAAAGATGATAATTAATTTGGATTATAATTGGAATTGTAACCTTAACTAACATGAACATACAAACCTAGTAAATACACATGTACCCATTTAAATGTCGTAAAAACCATTCTTTTTAGACACAATTATTTCATTGAAATAATTCTTTGGATGTGTAAAACTTGTTACAATATTTCAATCTTGAAATTTCAAAGGGTTATACTTAACATTTTCTTGGTAAAACTTTGCATTTTAAAACTTGAAAAGTACAACTTTGATCCATACACAAGGTTTTTCTTTTTAAAAAGGGCCATAATTTGCCAAATTTTAGTTTCTACTAAATATTTACATTATATATGTACTAAATGATTGAAAATTAATTAAATGTTCAACATTGGGTCCATGTGTTATGGTAATTTATACATAATTTTCAAATTTTACTTTAAATAATTGGGACTTTGAATATTAATTTTCAAAATGCAAATGTATGTTGGGAGTTTAAGATTAATGAATTTTTTATTCTCACAATATATTTTCGTTAATTTCATTTTTATGCCTTTCAGTTACTTTAAATCCAATACATTATCTATTTCAAAATTTTAATTGTGAATCCAAGGATGGGTTCTCATAAAAAAAAAACTATTCATAGGTGTATATAATATGTGTTTTCATCATCTTAAGATTTTGAACGATACACATAATGTGAAAAATATTGGAACATGTGTGTAAAAAAAAAAGTTAATTCACAAATATTTTTAAATGAATTGCATTGAGTTTTTTAAATATATAGTTTTAAGTGTCTTAATTACATGGTCAAAATAATCTTGTCTTTTCCCAATTTTGTGATGTTCTTCAATTGGCAATCATCCACAACAAATTGGGCAATATTCAAACTATGAAAATACACAAATTTAGAGCACCCTTTCATGTTGTAAGTAGTTCTTGTGATTTTGTGTGAATTTTTCATTAAAAAATTTGGTATTCTACCAAATTTTTTCACAAAAATCAAGGAATTTGTGACTTGATATTTTTTCAAAATAATTTTTGCGCAATGGGAAAACTTCATGAAAAAAAATCAGGTTAAAGCAAGATAAAATACACATGACAAACACACATCTCCATTTAAATCTTGTTTTTTCCATATGATGTTACAATAAAACATCATCAAATTGAGAAAAATTGTGTGTGAAGTACAATTCATTTATTCTATTCAATTAAAAGTTTATAGAAATCTATTTCCAAAAAAACTAAAAAAAATGAACCTAAAATATAGATGAAAATTACATTTGAAATTAATTCAAGTTAATAAGTGTTCAAATGTATTTCTATGTTAAGAAATTTAATGAAATAGATATGTACTAAGCTATGATATGAAAAGTGCCATATATTTGACAATGTTATCAAACAAAATTCATTTTTTCATTCTTAAAACATATTAGGCACCTACTTGAAACAAAAGCCCACATTGCAAAAGTAAGCTTGAAAAAATATTTGTATTTTAAAAACTTACTAAAAGCTCACTTTTACAATGTGAAATCTGAAAATTAATGCACATTAGTGAAGAGATACATTATCTTTGATCATTTAACTAAAAACATTAATGCTCCATAATTTTATGATGGATTTTTTTACTACTTCACGTCTATTTGCATCCAAGTTTATCTTTTTTACATCCTATGAACAATGTTGGAAAAAAAATGTATCAAATGACATTGTTGAATTTAGAAATTTTGACATTTTGATATTGATTATGTCAAAATGTGTTAATATATGTCCTTATTTTGAACAAGTGCCAATGGGTTCAATGAAATCAAAGTAGATCAATGTTTATTTTGGGGTGAATTTTCACCAGTTGGCCTCAAGAGAAAAAAAAATGTGATTCATAAAACTTGGATCTTTGTGGGAAAAAGTGCAAAAATTGCAAGATTTCAAGGGAGAAATTTATGGAAATTGTCATATTTAGACAATATGTTCCAATATGTTGCTAAATATATATTCAAATTAAAAATTTTCTTTTTTTTTTCTTTCATGAATTGTAGCCAAGTTTATTTAGTTTTTCTTGGGATGATCCAAGCCAATGTGGCAACATCACAAAATTGGAGTTTTTTTTTAATGTAAATGTTGAATATTTTAATTAACCAATTATAATGGGGGTGTAATATCAACTAATCAATAAAATTCAATGAATATTTGGTAGTTATTCCTTGATGAAAGATTAGGCAATCATGTTGCCCTATCATGGCAATCAAAAAATGATCACTTTCAAATGCAAATGATAGTTATTTCATAAAAATAGGGGACAAGTGTTGTTGATTACATTTACTTAATGAACAATGTGTTTTGTTACCTCTTCGGTATTATTATTTTCAATACTTCAGAATATAAATTTTTGTTATGCAAATTTAATTATGAATGTTTGAATGGTATCTCATGAGAATATGTATTTTATTTCAAAGATGTATGAACATAATATTTTCATTTGAAACCATGGTTATATACTAAAAAATTGTCGCAATTTGCAACAATTTGAATAAATTATGAAGTTATTTTACATTTTATGCAAGTTTTTTTGTTTGTGAATTTTTACAATTGGGATATTCATTTTTAATTATTGCAGGTTATTATTTTTTTTGAAAATCCTTGTTGAATGGAAACACCATTAAATTTAATTATTTTATGTTTATGACAATAATGATTCCAAACAAGGAAAAATCCTTCCCTCTTCCTCTCCTCCCTCTTTCTACTTTTCTTATGTTCTTGTATGGTTTTCAATAGTTCCTCATTATTTATGTCAAAGTTTTAAACGGCGTTTTTTTGTGTCCATCTAAATGTGTAGAAAAAATAATTAAGAAGATAAACTTGGAAGAGGTTGGTTATTAAATTATTCCAATGACAATGTTTCATTGGAACTAGTTTATGTACGATGGGTATTTTGGTGATCTCACTATGACAATTTCAGAATCATTCTAGATTATAATTTGTCATAAATCAAATTTCATTCTAGAATTGTTTCTTGTTGTCTATCTTGCACCCTTTCAATGTCATTTTTTTTTTGTCTATTTGTATGTTGTTGTGAACTTATTAATAAATCAGACTTTCATTGACATTTTTCCTACCAAATCAAGAATGAAAACATATTAATGAAACAAAATGACAAATTATGAAATTTATAAAAATTTATCTTTTGAAAAGACAAAATTAATTACAACAAAATTATTATGTCCACAAAAAATAATTTAATCATTGTCACTAGTAGTGCGAAATAGTGCGGAGCCCAAATTTTAATGTAAATATCATGAAAAGGCATATTAATTTGTCTTTTCAAATTCATGTAAAGGGGTAAGGAAAAGGATTATTTGGATGTGGGCACACACATAGTCATCACTTTTTTGAATTAAATTTCCATTGAAGTATTGGTATATTGTTTTAATTGGTTTTGTAATTCTATATATATGATGTGTGAGAATCTTGATACAAATCATAATAATAAAAAATAAATAAATGTTTGAAGGTTGTGTGAAATGGCAATTGTGGGTAATATGGTATTTATGTTGAATATTTATAGTCACATAATAGGTAACATAAGAAACAAGGAAAGTTGAAAAATTGAAGAATGGTGAATGAATATATTGGGAGATTTTTTATGTATCAATTGATTTTGATACTTTGAAATTCTAGAAAGGGCCCAATGGATTTGGCAATGATCCAAATAAGACAATTGAAAATGGTTCCCACGTCTTAACAAGCTTTGAATCTATGGACTTTTATATGGCAATAATGCCAACATTTCTATTAAAATACATTAAAAAGACATTTAGTTTGCCCATTAAATGTGATTGAATTGCAATTCCTTTAAATTGTGATCAATATAATTTGAACTTGACTCAATGGCTTCTCAATATATAGAAAAATGAAAATGCAATACTTGTGATTATGTTGTTATTCATTTTTTTAATTCAGAGGATTCATGTATTTTGGTGATAAAAATATCAAATATCTTTTCAATGGAAAAAAGTAAGGAAAATATTAAATGTGATATAATGTATATATTTCAATAAAAACCTATTTTTCAAGCTACATGAGATTGAATGGCTTTTACATAAATAAATGGGGTCATTTAGTTAGTAGGTTAAACAAGATCAAATGAGTCTCCAATAAGTAATAATTGAAAAAATAATGTAATTTTTTAAATTTAGTTTTTATATTTGAAAGCACCTCTCCTAATAAAATTTCCCATTTTTTCGATTTCAAGAATCTTACAAGACACTTGTAAAAATCTTAAATTTGAAAATGTCTTTACATTTGAAAAAGGGGAAAGAACTAGTCTTTTTTGTAGGAGAAATTGTCAAAAGGTGACATTAATTTTTGTTGTGGTAGAAAAAGAAATCAAATTAAAAACTCCCCATATTTTGCCCGTTATTTCTTATTTGGGGATGTGTGTCATTGCATCTATGCTTACATCTTGCTAATGTGTTAATTGTCCTATACAAAAGTGTCAACAATTAAGTTAAAATATGTCTATGGATGTTTGCCATTGTTGCTAAACTAAAATGTTGGATAACATTGAATCTCAATGAAACTCTTCTTCAATTTAAGGGCCGAGCCAAGGGTGATTTGAATCCAAAAACCCTCTCAATGGGGTTCTTTGTTTCATACATTAACTTGTTAATTAAACTCCATAAAATTAATTTTCCCCATATATTCAATGTTTGGTTTGAAAAAGGCTTAGTTAAAATTCTCTGATATAAAGGATGACATTATTTATATTTTTTAAAAAAATTATTTATTTTTATGATCATGTTTTAACCCTCCTTGACCATGAAGGTTAATTCATAAATTTTCAAGCAACAAAGTGGAAATTATTTAATTCAAAATGATTTTTATCATTGGAAATTAATTAAATTTTACAAAATTATTATTTGAAACCAATCAATGTCTCTTCATCATATTGACAATTAAGTTCACATTTGTCTATCATGTCACATGAAAAAAATGCATGGAAAGTCTCCCATGGGTGATCCTATTAATCATCCTCTCATTTAACCATCTCAACTAATCAATTTGACTTTTCATGTCGCATGAAGAAATGCATGGGAGTCTCTCATATTTGCCATTTCATTATTAGCCTTTCTATTTGACCTTTCACGACCCAAACGTTAACACCCTTTCACATCTCAAACCTTAACACTTAAAATCATTAACATTTGAATTCACATTTGAACAAATAATTTTTTTCATAATTGAATTTATTTTTGAAAATCCCATTTGGGGAAATATCACAATTGTTCACTTGGGCACATGGTGCCATAAGACCAATGTCACAATAACAACCCCGAACTTCATGGGGAAGGTTCCACATTTTGGGGATATTAATTCCGGTGACAATGGTAACATTGGATCTAGCATAGTTTCATTTGAATGAGATTTCACACCAACTTGAACTCAACATTTGTGAAACTTAATTTTCACAAAATCAACTCAAATTTTCATGATTTCATTTTCACTTGTAGCGGGGAGCCCAACTAGTTATAGGACCAATGTCACAATGTTGACACCACCTTCATACGGCTCCATATGTAGGGGAAGTTTCTTATGATTTTTAAGGTGCTTCTTCTTATTTCTCACCATAAGCCATAAAATTTAGCCAAGTTTTCACATAAGAAAAAAAAACCGTCAAAGGGGAAAAAAGGGCATTTGGGGATTCAAGTTAGGGCCCAAGGCCATTAGCTATCACCCCATTATTGGGGGAACTTAGGGTAGAATACCTTACCCAACACTTCTTACTACATCTGTAAAAAATTGGTAATTTTTTTTTTAGTGTATGAGTGTATTGCCCTTGCCAAAAGGGCAAGGCACCCAACTAAGCAAAATATTCCATCATTTTAATTTGGGGGTATGTTCCCATATGGTTTTTAATAATCGATCACTATCTATATCAAATTGTTCATGACCATGTAAAAAATGCAAGGGAAATGGTTTGAGAAAATGGGATTGAAAAAGGTAAATTATTATAATATTTTAATTCGAATGACATAGGAATTGGTTGATACGGGGTTCTTTGCAAAAAGTTTTGTATGTCGTTTTTACATGATCATTCTAGTCGTATGGTCGTCCCTGGGCCATTTCAAAGACAATTAAAAAAATAACTACTTCATTTTCAAGCTTAACTATTTTATAACCTTAATTTTTCCTTGTTAAGTTTCATAATAACTATCTCCCACCTTTCCTAATAACTACATCACTTTTTTTTCCTATCCATCAATATGGATAAATAAAATTTTAAAAATAAAAATAATAATTATATATATATATACATATATATATGTCTTTTCATGTCCATGAAATGTATATTAATTTAAATTAAATTAAACATGCAACACCCTCTCATTGAGACATCTTTGAAATAACAACAAGCCCTTGACCTCCAGCCTTGGGGGGCTCAAGAATGCCCCAACCCTCAGGTTAACTATCCTTCATTTAAGCTTTCCTTGGAAAAACAAAGGAGGAAGCTTTGTGCTAAAGGGTGCCTCCTCTTGTACTCGAACAAAAATCAACCATTTAAAATTCTACCAAAATGTTAATGCAAGTTTTAAGGTGCATTCACACCTAATGTTGTTAAGTCAATGTTAAGTGAAAATCTAGGTGGCATCTTAGGTGGTACCCAATGTTAAATTGGCAATTGTTTAATAATATTAACTGAATATTAAACTTAACATAAAATCTTTGGGGTAAATAGGTTTAGGTTCTAAATGAGTAGCTTGGTGTTAGGGGGACTTAATACTAGAAGTCCTTAAACACCAAGTGTGAATGCACCTTAAGGACCTTGAACACGGCAATTTGGGGAAATTCATTTTGCTAACAACCTTCGAGTTAGCATAAGGTTAGTGGCCTCTCATTGGCTCAATGGTACTAGAACTACTCCTTACATGGATGAAAAGGGGCACCTCGATTGGAACTACTCCCTAACATGTTTCCCTAGGGTTGTTCTCATGGGGATGATGACCCTAGGGATTTCCCGGGTGCATAAAACCCTAGGGTTGTTCTCATGGGGATGACCCTAGGGATTTTCCGGGTGCATAAAACCCTAGGGTTGTTCTCACGGGGATGACCCTAGGGATTTCCCAGGTCCATAAAACCCTAGGGTTGTTTTGGTAGGGATGACCCTAGGGATTCCCGGGTGCATAAAACCCTAGAGAAATAAAAAGACAATGGTGTGCGGAATACCCCAAAAGAACTTCCTTTTTCTTTTTTTTTTGGGTTTTAGGCTTTTTTGGGGGGAGGGGGGTGGTTGAAAGTCAAAAGCAATTTCCCGGAAATTGTGGGAAGAGTAGTGAGGGAGGGAGCGAGGGAGGCAGCGAGGGGTCCGAGGGAGGAGGAGGAGGAATTAGGGTTAGGAAAACAGGGACTTGGTCGTGCTGCTTGTTGATGCGGGAGGAGAAGAGGAAGAAGAAGAAGAAACAGCAGAGGAGGAGGAGGGAGAGGAAGAAGGGAGTGGGGATGGATGGGGTAAGGTAGCAACAAATTGCTATAAGAGTTGCAACAAGCAGCAGCAGCAGAAGCAGTTCGTCATCAGCTTTCGCAACGGTGCCAGCGTTGGAGCTTTCCTACAGTTGTTGCCCTCGCATATGCTTTCCCCCGCACACTTGTGGTTGCGCATTCACCTTCCATTTGCTCGCATCGCCTGCCCCCTCATGGACCCCATCCTTATTACCTTGCCCCCAAATGGACCCTAGCATCCTTTAGCTTCTCGTGATCATTTTAACAATACCTCTTGGGTTTTGTTTGTCACTCTCTTTAGAGCCTTTTGCTTTCTCCTTTGGCTCCTTCCGCCTGTCCCTTCTACCCGGGTGGTGAAAAAAATCTTCTGTTTACATTCCGGAAGCTGGTGTACAATCTGTTCCAAGCACAATGACAGTCATAGCGGCCTCTCCCGATGTGCGTATTGTGACTTCGTTGCTTCGCTCTCTCTCTCTCTTTGTTCACAAGTGTTTTTGTTTTTTGTGTTTTTTTTTTGGGTTCTTCCGGATGCGTTGACCATTGGGTTTTTTTGGGGTTATGATACTTGTAGCATACTGGATTTGCTCACTAGGTTTGGGGGATTTTTCTGAAAATTGGGGTTGTGGGATCGTCGCAGGAAGACGATGATATGCTGGTGCCTCCTCAAGATTTCAACGAAGGTGTGGAACCGATGGAAGGTGGGTCCCTCCCTTGCCTGCCCTACTATATGAACTTACTAATTCATCTGTTTGGGGTTTTTTTCTTGGGGGCCTTCCTCTGCAAATCGTGAAAAAGCAAGAGACAGAGATTCTTTGTTAGGTGTATGTGCGCCTGACTGTTGTGTCAAGGGCATGACAACAGGAATGCAAGAATCTGATGCTTTCTAGATTAGGTCATGATTGTCACAGTTTAGTCACATGGACTAATGATGAACCTATGAATTTCATGATTGTCTCTCATGGCTGCCAAGCTGAAGTACACCATGCTTTTTCACAAGCGCGCAATGGTGGAGTGAATCCTCTAGTAGGCTATGATCAACCGAGAACAAGTGAGAACATGGTCATTGTATGGTAGGACCCAATTGCACTAGCAGATATCAGGCATCGTGGGCAATAGGTTCAAGCATGTATTCAGATCCACCTTAATTTAAGCCTGAGGTTGGGAAAGGACTAGTTTCCCTAGCACAATGATCAATGTTCTTAGGGCTGGCCAGTAAGCATATTCAGAGTGCATCTCTTTCCCTACAGTACTGTTCATGAGGATGCCTTACCTGAAGACAATCCTCAGGAGTGAATGTAACAGATTGAATAGTGATGGATTTGGGTGTTCAATTGTGGCTGAACTGATGATTGGTGTTTCATAGCTTGCTAATCTACAGAGTTTGCTTCTGATTCTTCCCTTTCTCAGAGAGTACCTTCTGATTGGCATATGAACTATACCAATTTGAGAGGATTTGCAAGCATGTAACTCTAGGTTTGATTGTTTGGTGCAGTCTTAGGACAGGGAGAGAGAGTTCCCACAGTGGAGAATCAGCCAGTCATCGATGACCCATTGACAGGGAAGTTTGCATGGACAATAGAGGGCTTCTCTAAGATTAATATGCGGAAGCATTATTCTGAAAGCTTCACTGTTGGAGGATTCAACTGGTAAGCACACATTGCTACCAACTAAAATGGTCCCAAAGATGACCAGCTTGCAACAGGCTGAGTGATCAATTGGCTATAGCAGGATATGTGATTTGCTGACAAGGAGCAGAAAGAAGATTCTTTTCTCATAAAGAATACCATGTATAATGGGGAATAATCTAGTAACGCTGATATTTAGTATTCTGTAATTGTGCTTCAGTATTCTCATTTCGCAGTTAGACCTGGAGGAGAGGAACTCAGCTTTGTGTATTATGTAATCTTGTATACTTCCTTTTAGTTGCAAGTGCTACTCTTTGAGCTGCTCAAGAAGCCTCTAACCTTGGTGCAGAAAGACCAGCATCTTGTATTTTCGTTCTTTATTTGAAATTCCCTTGGAACGTATTCTGTCCTGTTGATTGGATCTAATATGGCTACCTGCTTTGTCAGAGAAAGACTGAGGTGTGCTGCCTTGTGGGTGCAGGCGTGTGTTGCTGTTTCCAAAGGGGAACAATGTTGATCATTTGTCACTGTATCTTGATGTTGCGGATTCTGCCTCTTTACCTTACGGATGGAGCAGATTTGCACACTTCAGCTTGGCTGTTGTCAACCAGTATGATCCTAAAGCCACTGTTAAGAAAGGTCTGGCTTCTTTGTGGACATCTCCTGTAGAACCAATACCAATCTGATTCCCATGGTAAAACCTTGCTGATGGAGAAAGTACTTTTATCAGTTGATGCAAAGGAGCCTAATGGTAGGTCATGCTTAAATTTTGGCCTTGACAACCTCTAGCATCCTAACTGGCTTTTGGTCCCATTGGCAGATACACAGCATCAGTTCAATGTCCGGGAGAGTGATTGGGGTTTCACATCTTTTATGCCTCTTCAAGACCTATATGATCCTGGCAAAGGATTCTTGCTGAATGACAAAGTTATTGTAGAAGCAGATGTGAATGTCCGAAAACTGGTTGACTACTGGGCATATGATTCCAAAAAGGAGACTGGTTTTGTTGGTCTGAAGAACCAGGGAGCTACATGCTACATGAACTCTCTCCTGCAAACTCTCTATCATATTCCCTACTTCCGCAAGGTTTTTTTTTGCCCATCCATTTCTGGTGATAGAGAAGGTGGTTGCAATCTTGTGAATGCTATTTTAAGAAGTATGTTTCACCACCATAGATAAACCCATTATTCCATGTGCTACTTTGGCTCTTCTCTTTGCTGATATGTTGATGCATGGGTACTTGAATCTTAGTTGTGTAGTAACTTTTTGTCCCATTCTTACCAGGCTGTGTACCATATGCCAACTACTGAAAATGATGTACCTTCCAACAGCATCCCACTGGCGTTGCAGAGCCTGTTTTACAAAATACAGTACAGTGACACAAGTGTTGCAACAAAGGATCTCACAAAATCATTTGGATGGGACACATATGACTCTTTTATGCAACATGATGTACAGGAGCTCAATCGGGTTCTTTGTGAGAAGCTTGAAGATAAAATGAAGGTATGGTTACCTTCTCCTGTCCGATGGGTCACATAGCTTCTCTCTGGTAAGCTCCTTGCTGAGGTAGGTTGTGTGAGATTTTGGCAGGGAACTGCTGTTGAAGGCACAATTCAGCAGCTTTTCGAAGGGCATCATATGAACTACATTGAATGCATCAATGTTGATTACAAGTCAACACGCAAGGAGTCATTCTACGGTACACTTGTTTTTGCTGTGGTGGATGGAGGCTATAATTCACAGTTTGGTGCTTTATTACCTCCCATTTTTTGAGTTACTAGATATGCAGAGGCTGATGTATTTTTCATTGCAGATTTACAACTTGATGTCAAGGGATGCAAGGATGTATATGAGTCTTTTGACAAATATGTGGAAGTGGAAAGGCTTGAGGGAGACAACAAGTACCAAGCTGAGCAGCTTGGTCTGCAGGTCAGATCCATCATGAGTGGGTTTTGTTTCTGCTTTGCTTCTCACATGGAAACCTTGAGGGATGTTAGCCACATACTTGAGGAATTAGCATGTATTGCTACATGTAATTCCTCAAGTACTTATGCCTACTAATTGCCAACCAATCTGTGGAGGGAGGTTAGCTGCATGTACTTGAGGAATTAGTATGTAGCAATTCAGACAGTCTGATCTCACACTTGTAGATAGTATGGCTGTGCCTCATCTTTTGTGCAGGTCAATGTAAGAATAAAAAGATGTTTTTCAGAGAAAGTCACAGGTCAATTTTTGAAGCCTTGACAGTTGGTTGACTTTTTATGTTTGCAGGATGCTAAGAAGGGTGTTCTTTTTATTGACTTTCCACCTGTCCTTCAACTTCAACTGAAGCGGTTTGAGTATGATTTTATGCGAGATACAATGGTCAAGGTGTGTATAAGAAATTGCCACTCAGATGCATTCCTCATTACCAGAAGAACTTGATCTTTTTGTAGTAGGTATACAATCAGATAAGATGAATTGTGAGTTTTGTTCTAGCATACTTCCATATCTCTGTCCATTTGATGGTGTATTCATCATGTTGCGCCCTATGTGGAAAGTTATGCATAAACTGTGCCATTGGGAAATTAGTGGTTCTGCAACTTTGCAGCCACTTTTCTATAATTTTTTGTCTATTTGAGGGATCACTGAATTTTATTTAAGAGCATGTTTTGGAGGAACCTTTTTTATCTATCATGCAAATGTTGCACTTCTTTTGGTTATGCACTCACTGATCACGTTAGAAAGGAAACAGCCTCTTGGTCCTTATGTAGCATTCAAAAATGCAGATAAATGATCGGTACGAGTTCCCTTTGCAACTTGACTTAGATAGAGAGGATGGTAAATACCTCTCTCCAGATGCAGATCGAAGTGTTCGCAATCACTACACCTTGCACAGGTCTGCAAAGTTTCCCTTCTTTTGTAGCCAAAAAGAACTGTTCAGTTTCTCTGTAATCACAGTTTCTTATTTTAAGCCATGTTTGCATTCACTTCATGGGGAGTATTGTCAGACCCATTGGAATTATTGTTGACTATATCTCTTGCCAGACTTATATCTTGGCTTTTTCCTCTGTGTCAGCGTGCTTGTTCATAGTGGTGGGGTACATGGAGGACATTACTATGCTTATATCAGACCAACATTGACTGACCAGTGGTAACTTACATTCAAGCCTGACTTTGGTTATGTCTGCTTAATCTCATTCCTTATAATTATTGAATGTATGGGTGGGTTAAGTACTTGGTGGCTCTGCAGAAACTAGTGATGCCATCTATTTTTCCTTGGTTGAGGTGGCTCCATTGGTTATCTAGCATACGTAATACCTAGTTTGGAGCTCAATTTCCTCGCAATATCCCTTAATATTTGACATTTTGACATTGTTCATGAATGATTGAAGCATAACCCAGTGGAGGGATTGAAAAATGCCCATTTGAGCTTCAGATTGAGTATATAGTTTGCAGACAACGCAGAGTTTTTTTGAACTGGAGAGGATGCATCTGCCTTCTGTAGGAATAGTCAATTCAATATAATTGTACCATGGACTTGTATTCTCATGTTGTGTTGGAAAGAGCTGACTGAATGTATTCTTCACTGAAGAATATTTTAGAATTGGACAAATGCATGGTTAAGCTAGTGTTATTGAAGTTGCAACCTTGTTACTGGAATTCTGGCAGGTACAAGTTTGATGACGAGCGTGTAACAAAGGAGGAGCTCAAGCGTGCACTTGATGAACAGTATGGAGGTGAAGAAGAGGTATATTGCTTCATACATGGTTGGCTATCTATTTGCTTCAGATGGTGAGATTGCATGTGAACAGAAGTGAGTATGCCAGAGGAGGGTGCATTGTGAGTTGCAAAATTCCATCATGGTGCATTTGGCTGAGTATTGCATTTTCCCTTGCAGCTTCCACAGACCAACCCTGGATTCAACAACACACCCTTCAAGTTCACTAAATATTCCAATGCATACATGCTGGTGTACGTCCGAGATGCAGACAAAGACAAAGTTGTTTGCAATGTTGATGAGAAAGACATTGCAGAGCATCTGCAGGTAAGATGCATTACTGACATCATAGGGCACATAATCCTATTGCAAGAACGAACTGAACTGTCTGCTTCTTATGAGTTCATTGATTCCATGCGGGGAGATATGATTAGGTTAGAGAATTTCTCCATATATGAATCATTTATTTATAGGAAGTATCCAGCATGAGAGCAGTGTGGAGTGGACATAACCTGTTCCTCAACCCCTTGGGTTCAGATAAGGTTGAAAAAGGAGCAGGAGGAAAAGGTGAGGAAAAGGAAGGATAAAGCCGAAGCTCATCTGTACACCATCATCAAGGTAATCACCACCTGCTTTAGCATGTTCCGTTTCCACTGCTACTCCTTTGTTTGGTAGATTTTGTGTTCTGATTTTACTTGCTTTGCCAAATATCAGGTTGCTCAGGACATTGACCTTTCAAACCAAATTGGGAAGGACATTCATTTTGACCTTGTTGATCATGACAAAGTGCACAGCTTCCGTATTCAAAAGCAGACACTCTTCACACATTTCAAGGTGTGTGGGCTACTTTGGATCTTTGCTTGTTCCTTTAATATCTCTCCATTATAGCAAATTGTGTAATCTGATGGTTTCAGTTGAATTTTTCTGTTTGTACAATGCTTTTCCCGTGGTGACTGGGTGAACGTAATATTTTTGGTATACCCTAGAGTAAACAATTGAATCCTTTCCTAGCATAGGATTGTAAAAGGCACCAGTCTGTGATGAAGGATGGATTGCACAGTCCAAGGCATACACCTCCTTGTCTTTAGAATTGTGATGCTCCAAAAGAAAATCCCATGTCATGCATCATTGCCTGGTCTGATGATCTTGTTGATACATTGGTTGATTTCTGGTTAAGCCCATGCATTTATCATTTAGTTGCTCCTACTCTACATGAAATGGGATTTTCCACATTGTCTTGCAGGTATCTTTCAAATTTCCGACATTAATTGAGTTTGTTCTATTAAATTGAGTAGCTGAAAAGATTAGTCTTCCCCTGGAGACTGCACTCTTGTACCACAGTCATTTCTTTTGGATTGCTGATTATGTTTACGTACATCTGCAGGAAGAAGTAGCCAGAGATCTTGGCATTCCTGTCAACTGTCAAAGATTCTGGCTATGGGCAAAGCGTCAGAACCATACATACCGTCCCAACAGGCCATTGAATGAGCACGAAGAGTCCCAAACAGTGAGAGCCATGATCCTTATCTTGTTTCTTGCCTGTAATTTAAGTTTGAAAATGTACATGAGCTCTAATATACACATATATGCTGTTTCTAACGATCAGGCTCAGAATCAGAATCACCTTCTGAGTGAAAAGTGTTTGGAGTGTCATTCTTTGTTGTACCATACTTTTTTGTTGCTTTTAGCAAAGCAACGATGAAGCCTGGATTTAGATATCGGCGTGTTTTCCTGATCAGGTGGGCCAGTTGAAAGATGCTTCGAACAAGGCTCATAATGCTGAACTGAAGCTTTTCTTGGAAGTTTATCTCCCCAATCCGGTACTTCTTGCCACCTACTTGGTGGTTTTCCTCCAGAATATTTGTAGCTTGATGCCCTTGATACCTGAAATTGCTGCTGCTGAATCCTCTACATTATGCAATTGTTTCTGTTTGCAAAGGATAATTTCTTTCTCAACACTGCTGTTTGCTGGACCATCTAGACACAGGGACCAGCTGTTCCCCTGGAGAAAACCAAGGAGGATATCTTGCTATTTTTCAAGCTGTACAATCCAGAGAAAGAAGAGTTGCGGTAAAAGCTTCTCTCTGTTATCACATCTCTGTTTCACATAGTGGTATATATATACATATATATAGGTGGTGCAAGAATGATGCATACTTGAGCTGGAGTTGCTGAGCACTCATCCTTGAGAGCAGTTGACGTACTGCTTCATCTTTCTTCATCTCTTTACCATAGTGCTGTTTACTCAGTCTACCTTCTCTACTGGTAAAATTTCATCCTTGTGAGTCCTCTGTGGGCAGCTCAACAGTAGAATTCCTGGTGAGACTCCAATGGATGATCGTTGTAGATCCTCACACATACTGAGTCTTACTGCTAAGAAACTGACTGCTCTTGAGAATGTAGGAAATCCTTTGGTATGTAGGTTCCTTGCTCATTGCTTTCTTGCAAGCTCATATGATTTTACTCACATGCTAAAGCTGTTGTTGACTAGCATCTTTGAGATTTGGTCTATGTTTGTTCCATCCAGGTATGTGGGCAGATCCTTTGTGAAGGGAGGGGGTAGGCCAACTGATATTTTGGAGAAGTTGAATGAAATGGCTGGTTTTGCACCAACAGAGGAGATTCAGCTTTATGAGGTAAGTTCCTGCCTTGCCTGTGAACTCTGTGAACTCTTTCAACTGTAGTTGAGTTCACATCAAACACTGGAGTATGTGATGTGAAACTGATGATGCAGTTCATTAGTGTAGTGTGCAAGTACTTCTGCCAATTCTTGAGAACATTGCCTGAGATTGCATTCTTGCTTCTTCTTTTGCTCAGGAAATCAAATTTGAGCCAAATGTCATGTGTGAGCACATTGATAAGAAATCCACCTTCAAGAATAGCCAGGTAACAATTTCTTCATTGGAGTCTCAATCACTTTCATCATCTTGAATGTATGTAGCACTTCCAGGCTAGGAAAAGTGGATCCAAAAACTCAGGTCTTTCAATCTATGTTAATGACTCCATTGGCTTGATTTCATTATGTGAAGCTCGAGGATGGTGATATTATATGCTACCAGAAAACTGTTACAAGGGAAGAGGAAGAATTGTACCGCTACCCTGATGTTCCATCTTTTCTGGAGTATGTTCGAAATAGACAGGTAATTTTTTTGTGTAGTGCTTTGCATGAGTAGCATCTTGTTTCTACAAACAGTTGAAAGATTGCCTTTGTGGGGACATGATGAGTTTTCTATGTGTGTTTCACATGCTACATCTAGGGTTTAAGTTTGTCAGTTTTGCAAGATCTAGGTTCTCTTGTTGTTGAATGACATTGCTCTGAACACATGCATCACCAGGCTGTAGACATGATTTGGGGCCTGTGTGGGAAGCTGATGTGCATTTCTGGGTAGCTGAGAAGTTTGCTTTGTGGAACTGATTTATTTTGTCTTAATTTGTGCTTGGTTGATTTTGGATAGGTTGTACACTTTCGGCACCTTGAGAGACCAAAAGAGGATGAGTTCTGCTTAGAACTGTAAGTTCGCAGGCCTAACTATCCTGCACTTGTTTACAAAAGGGTCCCCTTCTATATATACCCTGGGAGGCCTTGCCCAAGGATTTAATAGTGAAATGGTCAGATTCCTGTTCACATATCCTTGTGATAAGGGATATATCCCGCATCTGACCTCTAACATATGGCGCATTTAACTAGGATCTCTTATTTTTGGTTATTTAAATTTCAATTTGATGCAAAGAAGGCCCTGACATATCCCTCCAATTTCGATTTTGCTTTCATTCACACAATCAGGAAGTTCAGGCAGGAACTTTTGGAGGAATCTTATCCGCATGCATTGAATTATGAGTGCTTATACAACAAGAGTAGACAGGTCTCAGTTGCCTGCCATCAGTTATTGTGCCCATCTGTGTGCTAGTACTGATGCCTACCAGTATGACCTTGGATTCAGATCCAAGCAGCACACATATGATGATGTGGTGGAGAGAGTGGCGCTTCAGGTTGGTCTAGAAGATCCTGCCAAAGTCAGGCTGACATCTCACAACTGTTACTCGCAGCAGCCAAAGCCACAGCCCATAAAGTACCGGGGTGTTGAACGCTTAAGTGACATGCTTGTTCATTACAACCAGGTGTCACATGCCTCCTTCACCTAGCATGGAATATAAGTCCTGGAAGTTCTTTAAAAGGAAAGAATAAAAGGAGCTCTTTGTCACAAAAGTTCTCACACATGTAGCAGGCTGATTGAGGCATCCTGTCATAACAACTCTTGTACCTAATTAAGAAACACATTCTAGTGTAGCATAACTTCTTTGCAGGATTTGTGCTTTTTGAAGTTCTGATATTTGCAAGAGCTTCTTGTGATTTGTCTCTGCTGGTCTGTGGCAATGTGGGCATGGTACAGACCTCGGATGTACTCTATTTTGAGGCGCTGGATCTGCCACTCCCTGAGCTTCAGGGCCTGAAGACCCTGAAGGTTGCCTTTCATAACAGCAAAACAGAGGAGGTAACCCTACCATTAGACGTGAACCTGACATTTTCTGGGGGTTTTATATATTGCCTGCGTTAGGTGTAAAGCTTGCTATTTTGAATCACTAGTGGAGCACAATTGGCTATGAATTGTTTTTAAATGTCATAGGAAGGTCATTCTGGTTACTTTGTGATGCATATATAAGTTCACAACACATCGAGAATGTTGGTCCCAAGTGATTTAGCAATGGTGCTTTTGTATTTGCTGTCTGTATGATGCATCACAACATCAAGTGCATGACCTTGGCAGCTGTCAGTGCACAATATAAGACTACCGAAGCAGAGCACAGTTGGGGATGTCATCATTGAACTCAAGGGCAAGGTACATGTTTGTTAACAGTAGGTTGTTTAATCTTTAGCCCATCCTATTTGTGTTTCCCAGCACTGTGTTCTTGGTGAAGATATCATGTCCATTGATCCATTGGACAAGCAATTAGACTTTTTTCCCCTGAAATATGTGTTATTTGATTAGCCTCTACATATGAAGGGGACATATTTTGTTCACTCTGTACATTTGCATCAACAGCTGAGTATTTTCTTGGCTGTTTGAGTAGGTGGAGCTATCAAGCCCACAGGCAGAGCTGAGGGTTCTTGAAGTCTTCTACCACAAAATCTATAAGGTTTGTAAATATCCTCAGAAGCTGGGGCCTTGCATCTAGTTCAGTCTGCTATTCTTCAAGTGTAAGAAGAGCGTCCAGATTCTGAGATGAAGTATCATCCAGCATGATTCTTAGCACAGCTTTTGATGTGCACAGAATTTATAGAGTACTGACAATTATAAGAGTCAAATTGCACTTACCTTGGCACTTGGCTGTTTTGAAATGTGAGTCCTAAATTCTGACCTTTAGTTTTTGCCTGTGTGTTGTGGCAGATTTTTCCATTGAATGAGAAGATTGAGAATATCAATGATCAGTATTGGACATTACGAGCAGAGGAGGTTAACACAAAGCTCTTGCTTTCTGCTTATGCCTTTAGAGCCAGCCACTCTGTTTCATTGTCAACTTCAATATGTCAGCAAATCTCAAGAATTTGGTCTAAGCATTATACTATGAGAATGAGTAGTGAATGTTGCTTTGTGCCTTTGCAAAATTCTTTGTGAACTGCAATACAAGGATCTGTGTCTCAAGCCAGCCTTTAACCTTGGAAATACTACATGAAGGACTGATAATGACACAATGCTAACATCCCACCTGACGTTCAGCACTTATTCCTAATTCATCTTTTAGTGTTTAGTTCACTTGTTCACTTGTTCACTTCTGTATAGCATTTGAGTGGTATTACTACTCCCATACCCACCAATTTGAAATTCCTGGGATTCTGGGTTTTGAATATGACTTTTAGCAAATGTTTTGTGTGGGCTGTGGCTTGATGTCTCCATGCAGATTCCTGATGAAGAGAAGGAATTGGGTGCCCATGATCGTCTGATTCATGTTTACCACTTCTCACGGGACGCCTCACAAAACCACATGGTTTGATGCTGCTTCATTTCCTAGCATCTGATTTCTGTAGGATGTTGATACCCTTGCTGTTGTTTTATTCAATGCTCAAGTTCACACTGGTCACATTGCAGGTGCAAAATTTTGGAGAGCCATTTTTCTTGGTGGTGCATCAGACTGAGACATTGGCAGAGGTAAAACTGCGAATACAAACAAAGTTAGCAATACCTGACGAAGAGTTCTCCAAGGTCTGTTCTTGATCTTTCCTTGTCAAAGATTTACCCATACCCTTCAATATGTGGATAAAATACTATCCATACAACTCACCTTTTTATTAGCAAGAATTATAGCTAATGCCTTTTAAGGAGGACCGATTCAATTGAATCATCCCTAAATCCATGTCTTTTGCCAGTTCAGGCCAGATTCCAGCGATTCTTGCAATGTAATCATTTGTGAACATTTTCTTTGCAGAAGTTTCATATTGAGCTTCCTGTTCCTGAAGTTGACTTACGAGTGTTGTGCCTATTAATTAATTGTGCTTTGCAATGTTGTTGGCCTGTAGTGGAAATTTGCTTTCCTTTCATTGGGACGGCCGGAGTATCTACAGGATGATGATGTTGTTGCAAGTCGCTTCCTGGTGAGTGGACTTTGATATCATTGAGTTCCATGTAAAGCCTTGTATTCATTTACACACTCCAATTATTTCAGACCGTGGGTAGGGGTCTTTTTTGAAATTTTTTTCTGTTTGTCTTTCACCCATAGTGTTGTCTTGTGTGTGTTAACAGAAGAGAGACTCATATGGTGCTTGGGAACATTACCTGGGGTTGGAGCATACTGATTGCACCCCCAAGCGATCACATACATCAAACCAGGTTCTCTTCCCTCTCTCATTTTCTTGGATAAATGGAAAAGTAAAATCTTTAATGTGCAGGATATTCAATTGAGTTGTCACTGGTACTTTCATTCATGGGTAATAGGTTCTGAAGTCAGAGGTCTAAACTCTAAACTCTCTGCTGATGCAATGTTTGAGGTTGCCAGATTCAATAGGTGCAGCATGTGAAGAGAGTTTTACTATGCATCATTTCCTCACAGATGGAGTTCTTTTGTCCACCACCTAGTCATTTTTGCATTTGCCAAAGTATTCCTGAATAAGTTACATTTCAGTGGGCCCTACTCATGCCTCTGACTAACTCTAGCTAGGTTTAACTCTTGCAGAATCGACATAATTTTGAGAAGCCTGTAAAGATCTACAACTGAAGTGGGAATGACTGGAATGCACCACTTTCGAGAGCTTAAAGAAACATGTGGTTGTTTCTTTTTTGTGGGGTACAGGGGAGGGGATTGGGGGTTTGGTGTGAGGAAGGGGGTTAGAGGGAGAGGGGGATGGAGATTAGTACAACAATCTTTTCCTTGCTGTTCTATTTAGCCTGGTTTGATTTTTTTGCAACGCACCTAGTGGCCTGGGTGCTGGGTTGTACAGAGAGCTGCACCCATTGTTTTTTTTGTCATGGTTAGAAAATCCTGAATTCTCTAGTCATGCACACGGTATGGAAACCCTACCCCCAAAAAAATGGTTTCTTCAATACTTTGGAGAATGGAGAGTGTGTTCTCCGGTAGTCATCTTGATTATGACAATTCTAGAGTGCATTCTCCCAGAGTATGCAGCATGACTGTTGTGTAAGTGATTCTTAGTGCAGATTGTTTTGCTTCTTTGTGACCAACTTTATATGTTGTGTCAGGTGTTCATCATTTATTCTTTGGAATGCTATGCACAAGTTGATCAAAATTGCCACTCTGAATTGCAGCATGATTTTGATTGAAAAGTGTAGCACACTTTAGTTGAAGTTGCTAATTATGGGAAAATATGAAGAAGTGTGAAGACACTAAATGGGGGACAAAGAATTCTTATGATCGTGAAAGTTGAGTAAAGTCTTCGCTGAAATTGTACAGCAAATTGTTATAATGATTTCAAACTGACTTTTCTTATTCCACATTGCTTCAAAATTGGTGCAATATGTGGCTATCCTTCTGGGTCACAGTAAGATGGACATTGCCTTGTAATATTCAAACTGCATTCTTGTTCCAATGCAGGGTTGTAATTGCTTATTCCAATGCAATCATGAGCTAGTATGTGTTGGTTTTTACGGATTGCTGCTATAAACTGTTGTCTTGCACACAAATCCTAAGCCCCAAGACAGCAGACCCACCTAAGGTGACCTTTTTCCCCTTCATGAAGTGAAACCTACCAAATCTCTCAACTTGTTCTTGTAGCCTCCATGCCATGTTCAAACTACTAGGATTCATTGGTCAGGCTACAATAAAGCATGGATGCAGGCATAGCTGGAGTGTCTTGAGTTCTTATGTTAGTGGGATATTGAGCTTTCAGGTCTCTCCTTTGAATGAGGTTCACATTGCTGCAGGACAAGCAATTACTAAACATGGACTTCTAAGTTTGGAGTTCTGGATTATACTTTTTGGATGGGATTCCCCCTAATGCTATACTCTTCATTATGTCTCAGTGTAATATGGCCACTGAAATATCCCCTTAAGGCAAGGACTACGCATTCACTTGGGTCTATAAAACATTAGTGTACAGAGATATACATAACTTGGCCCTTTTGGACGGAAATAGGTGATATGTTCATCAAGTTATAATGTGAATGGGTGGGATTTATTTGACTTGTGAAAGGTCAAGATTTGTTTTATACATAAATTATTATTTTTAACTCCCCAATGTTTCTTTTGAGCGTGAAAATTTTTTTGGGACCATGATCCTTACAACTGATGTTTTCTTTTCAAAATTTTGATAAGTTAACCTCCAGTAACTTCTTGCATATCATGTTAAATCCTTCAGGCAAATTGTAATTAAATGTTGGCATACATTAGTAAGCATCAAAGAATTTGGGTACTGAAGTTCAACAATTTCAAAACAAAATACACAACTGTGTTTGAACTTTGAACCTTTTCTGTAAATAGTAGTTACACAGGGCTAGAGTGAACCAGCACCCACCAGTGCATCAGTTGGCCGTTCTGTCCATAGGATGGGCTCTCTTTCTTCATCCGGTTCCTGACCCTGTGTTAACTCAACATTGTATCAGTCAACCTTTTTGGGCTGCTGACTTTTGACCCTTTTTATTTTTTGGGTGTTTTTTTCCCAACCCTGACCTTACTACCATCCATTCTAGTCACCCTAATGACCCTAGCTACCCTATTGACCTACATCTTGACTCTACATACCAACCCCTTACCTATCTGTCCTCTATTTTTTCATGGCTAAACCTCTCTTTTGGTTAAACCTTTGTCTTTTGACTCAACTTCTAACTATTTGTGGCTAAACCTATACTCTCTTGATTAAACATTTGTCTTTTGGCACAACTTCTAACTATTCATGGTTAAACCAGTATTTCTTGACTAAACCTTTGCCTTTTGACACAACCTCTAATTCTTCTTGGCTAAACCTATATTTTTTTGGCTAATCCTTTTTCTTTTGGCACAACTTCTAACTCTTCTTGGTTAAACCTTTTCTTTTTGGCACAACTTTTAACTCATCTTGGCTAAACCTATACATCATGTTTAAACCTTTTCCTTTTGGCACAACTTTTAACTCTTCTTGGCTAAACTTATATTTGTTGGCTAAACCTTTTCTGTTTGGCATAACTTCTAATTCTTCTTAGCTAAACCTTTTCTTTTTGGCACAACTTCTAACTCTTCTTGGCTAAACCTATATATCTTGGCTAAACCTTTTCCTTTTGGCACAACTTCTAACTCTTCTTGGTTAAACCTATATTTCTTGGCCAAACCTCCATCTCTTCATAACTAAATGTTTACATGTTAACAAAATCTCTATATTTTTTTAACTAAACATCTATATATTGGCAAAACCTTTATTTCTCAACAAATCTTATATATTTTCTTAGCTAAACCTCTACCTTTTGGTAAAAATTCTAACTTTTCTTAGCTAAATCTATATCTCTTAACAAAACCTCCATCTATTCATGGCTAAACCACTACACGTTGATAAAAGTTCTATCTATTATTGATTAAACTTTTACCTCTCAGCGAAACCTTAACCTCTTCCTGGCTAAATTTTTACCTTTGAATAAAACCTTTATATATTCATGGTTAAACCTCTCACTTGGAAAACCTTTGAACTCTTCTTATTTAAACATTTACATCTTGACAAAACCTTTTTTTCTTTTTTGGGCTATAGTTTTATCTCTTAGTAAAACTTATATCTCTTCTTGGTTAACTTCTACAAATTTGAAAAGCTTCTAATTCTTCTTAGTTAAACCTATAACTATTGGCAAAACTTCCATCTCTTCATGGCTAAACCTCTATTTGTTGGCAAAACCTTTATCTTTATATATATATATATAATTAAAGACTATTTTTTTGACAAAATATTTTTAAAAAAACATTTGGCTACCCTATTAACATAACCATCATATTAATGTATTTACATTATTGACCTAACTTTTTCCTTATTTGTGTACACTACCTACTTATCATTTACAAGATGCAATTGTTTACCACTATATGATATACAAAATATGAAGGTATTGCATTAAATGAACTTACAACCATTTTAATCATATTTGACCCCTTGATGTCAATAAATGGTAACTGTGAATGCAAATAATGCACATTTGACCAACTTTTGTGACCCCCACATAAGTATTGCATATTTCGGTAGTTATCGTTATAAGTTAAAATAGTTGAACATCCAATAGCAAAATACAATACCCACATACAAAAATAATGTCCTTTCTAATACAATACACTTCAATAATTATTACATATTTTATGATCAAAATGTAAATAGTTTTTTCTTTTCGATTTTTTAAATTATTTTTCATTGTCTTTTTCTCTTTGAAATTTTTTTTTCTAATTTTGTTTACTTTTTCCGCTTCTAATTTTTTTTCTTGTTATAGATTTTTTTTATTATTTATCACAATTAATTTTTTATTCTAGTTTTCTATTTTTTTTCTTCGTCATTTTTTTCATTAAACATGCATATTTTATGCCCAACATTTGGGTATATTGCACAAACCATCCAAAAAAACCAAGCGGCATTTTATGCTTCAAATGTGGGTATTGCAAAATATCTAACAAAACTAGTGTTTATTTTGTGACCTTTATGCAAGTATTTCATAGTGAACTTTATGTTTTTGAAGTTCTTTGAATACAACATTGAAATATGTTTCAAACTTGTATTTTTAAGGTAAATTTCAACAAAGTATTAATGCAATTCTCACATTCAAAGCATGCAAACATAATACAAACATGAGGTTACAATTACAATAAGACAAGACTTGTATGTATTTGATGCGAAGGGGGAGAATTTTTTGAAGTCTAAGGGAAAGGTGGGCCAATGAAAAGAAAATAAAATAACCCACCTCAATGTTTGGTTTGGTTTAGGTTAAATGGTTTGGGTTCATACCCAAATGGCCAAACTAGCCTCATCCCAACTGGTGCACTAGTGGGTGTTGGTTCATTCTAGTTGTTACACAATAGTAAGTACACACACAAATTGAAATTAGCAAATCCAACAACCTCATTGGTCTTTTAAAAAATCTTTAAAACTACACACAATCGTATTTTGCTAAACATTGAAAAAGGTGGTCCCTTTTAGTAATTTCATTGGTCTTTTAAAATTTTAACAAACTTGCCAAACAAAATAACTACCATGAATGACCATTCCTAAGAACGTCATTGGTCATTAGCTTTTTCCTACACACCTACATGGTCTATTCTTAAGACCTTATTAAATTTTGTATACATATACATTAATCTTGTAATTGTTGTTTATATATAGACAAGGTTAAAAACTACATGTTGAATTAATTAATACAAATTAATGAAAACGATCAAGTGGTGTCTATAGGAATTAAATGAATCTTGGGTTAGATGTAAAGTCAGGTTCAATGATACAATGTAGTAATGGAGTTGTGGTCTAAGGACACGGAAATGTGTAAACTATAAAACAAAATCTTGTACAACAGTGGTTAGTGGGCACAAATTTGATATTTTCCACCAATAAAGACTTTTCCATTATATTTTCAGCTCCCTTACCTATTTCAAGAAACTTGTTTTCAACAAGTGGGATTGAAATGCCCTTCTATTTAAGAAATGTCTTAAGTGGATACAAGCCTCATATCAAGACCGCCTTGGTGGGGCATTAAGGCGATATGAGAGTTAAGCTAGAAATGGATCCACGAGGTTTGATTCCTCTAAGAGTCGAAAAACGTTTGGACCTCAAGCTCAAGATGGGTTAAGTTGGAACTTGCATTCCACCAACCAAAGAGGACAACTAGGGATTGTCTATGGGATTATACTACAAGGCATTATCCCCTTAAAACCTTCAATGGACAATTAAGTGTTATCATGGGTCACCCAAGGGGTGAGCCCGTTAAAACATTTGGGATGATTAAGAACTATCATTTTAAAGTTTCAAGGCCCAACTCTTAAAAGAGGGTTGGCCTTAGTTGTCTCGGCTTAAGTCTTTTAAACTAATTTTGGGAGTTGGTCTCGGACGGCCCCTCAAGTCAACCTAGGGCTGATTTGGCTTATGGCCATTTGGATTGACTTTGGGAGTCAGGCCTAGGCTGAATTCAAGTTAGACCAAGACTTAGCCTCGATAACAGGGTCTAACGAGTTTAAGTAGGAAGTTTAAATTTATCTTGAGTGGTCAGGACTTTTGGAGTAACCAAGTGTATCGTGGGGTGCATAAGTAGCTAGGAGCTAAAAAAGTCGACACGAAAGGAGCTTGGTGAAACATGAAGAGCACAAAGGCAACAAGTGGGAAAAGGTGTGTCATTTGGTGTCAGAGTAAGATCTTGATATGTCGAACACAATGATGGGAGAAAAAGGAGTGGTTGGGCCCCTTTGTTGTGAAGTGCTCAAGCCGGACCAAGGTGGAAATGGCAATGGTCAAAACAGAGAAGGTTGCTACAAAGGAGGCTTGCAAGGCCAAGAAGTTTGCCAAGCAAATAGCAATGGCCAAACTAGGCTCTACCAAGAAGCTTCCTAAAACATCGAAAGGTGAAAAGGAAAAGACCTTCGAACCCCTTAACCTTGAAAGAGGGGAAGGAAGGACATCAATGGAGAAGGAGTCTTCGAAGGGGGAAGCCTCCAAAGACAACATCTAAGTGGTGGAACAACTTGGATCCACCTTTGACTCCTCGAAATCAAGTGAAGAGGAAGAAGAGAACCCAAAGGTTGTCAATATTCTGAAGAAACCAATCAAGGTTTCAAAGCGGATGGAAAAGTTTAAAGGAGCCCAAGAGGCTTTGGAAGCTCAAGCGGCTCAAAAAGCCCAAGTGGCAAAGTAGGCTCGAGAAGCGAGGTTGCAGCTTAAGGCTGAAGGAATCCTCCAAGCTACAAGGGAGGTGGCTTGATTGGAATTGGAAGTAAAATGGGTCAAGGTTAAGGCCCAACAAGTTGAGGAAGTTCTTTCTGCATTGTCCATGAATGCCATGGAGACCTTATGGTTAACGAAAGGGAGACCAACATGCAACTTTCTTTGGAGTTAAGGGAGGCTCATAAGGAGAAAGGGGTTGGGCCAAGCGGGGAAGCCACAAAAGCCATGAAGACCAGGACCCTAGATCCTTTCATGAAAAAGGATACCAACGCAAAAAGGGTTAGGTGATGGGCACTTCAAGTGGAGGCCTATTTTGAATCCCAAGTGATCAACATGGATGTGGATTGACTTAGGTTGGCATAGTCTCTTTTGAGAAACCATGCCTTGGAATCGTGAACAACACAAAAAGATGCCAAGCCAAACCTAATGGGGAGTTTGCTTTGGAATGCGTTCAAAGTTAAGTTGAATGAAAGGTTTACCTTTCACAACTAGATTAAACTTGTGCCAATCCAATGGACTTGAAGCAATGGGAAGGTATGTTTAGACCTCTGCAACCTTATTAAATTTCATTCTAATGAAAGAAGAGTATGCACAAAAGGTGGCTTTCCTACATGGCTTACAACCTTGGGTTCACAATGCCATCTTGTAGACAAATGAGGTCCGCACAACATGCCAAGAGATGATGAAGGTTGCAAAATGCATGGAAAATGACTTCATGCATAAGAAGGCGGGAACACCACTAGTTTTGTAGCTCACCATGAAGGTGAATATTGGAAATGTAGCATAGGTTGCAAGGTGACGAATTGGGGCACTTTTCCAAGGACTGCGAAAAGGTAAGATAGGAATGGGCACAAGTGGGGTTTGTTATAAAAGCAAGTGTGGCCAAGTTGGGCCCCAATTTAATCATGTTTAGGTTCAAGGTAGGAACTAATGGGGTGTTGTGTCTTTTGGATTCAAGAACCACACATTCATTTGTGAACCCAAGTGCAGTAAAGCGATTTGGATGGGTGGCCACAAAGGTGGCCAAACCCATCAAGGTTCACTTAACACAAGGAGCCATGACACTAGCAAGCGAGGTGGTGTTGAAGGTCGTTTTGGAATGTGGGAAGGCAAAGTTTGCAAAGAATTTCATGGTTTACACCTTAAATGGCATGGAGGCCATCTTAGGGAACACCTTTTTAAATGTCTACCTTGTAAATGTTTTGAAAGGAAGCTCTAAGTTAAAAGTCATTTGCTAGGCTAAGAGATAGGTCTATTAGTTTAAAAATTGAATATCATACTACTTTAACTAAGGTAAGTATTCATTTGGTCTCCTTGCAAGAATTGCAAGATATTTAATTTTTAATTTTTATGCATGTGGATGAATCTAATGCCAATTCTAAAGCCAAAGGAGCTAAGTTTTGGCCTACTTGTATTTCCAACACAATAAATAAATTTTTGGATGTCTTAACAGACAACCTCCTTAAACATCTACCTCTTTATTGCAATGTGGACCATAAAATTGAGGTGGTGCCTGGGTTCCCACTGTCTAAGCCACCTTACTAGCTAAATAAAAAATAGTTAGAAGAGTTCAAGGCTCAAATAAATGACTTAATGAAATGAGGACACATTAAGCCAAACAAGTCACCTTATGGCTTGCCTATCTTGTTTGTGGATAAAAAAGATGACAAATTATGCATGTGCATAAATAACCATGCCTTGAACAAAATCACCATTAAGAATAATTACCCCTTGCTTCGAATCGATGATCTCTTTGATCACCTAAATGGGGCTTCTTATTTTAACCGAATCGACTTGAAGTCAAGCTATTATCAAATCTATGTGGAAAATGCAAATGTGGAAAAGATGGCCATGAGGACAAGATATGGGGTGTGCAAGTAGCTAGGAGCCAAAAGAGTTGAGGTGAGAAAAGCTCGATGAAATGCAAAAAACTCAAGACGACAAACGAAAAAAGGTGTGTCAAGGATCTTCTGCTGTGGAAGCTACCAGCCAGGCTATACTAGCATCTTCTGACCAGCGGAAAGTACCAGCCAGCATGTCACTATTTCTATAAAGTGGAAAAATCCCACCTCTGGTTTACATAGGAAAAGGACCAGAGTACAGGCCCTTCCGGGATTTTCGACCTGAGGGAAGAGCCTGTACTCAGGCCCTTCTCCAGGCCCTTCCGTGATTTTCGACCTGTTATCTCGGCCTTGTGCACAGATCTCAAATCAGGGAAGGGCCTGTACTCATGCCCTTCTCCTGTACTTAATGTGATCCTTCTTTCCACGAGCTTCATTCAAGATGGTGGTATCATATGCTGGGTGGGACAGTGGTGAAAGAGTTTGTTGAAAGAGTTTGTTGACTGTCTGTCTGGCTGGCTGTTTTTTTAAACTACCGTTGGATAATTCTGAGATGTGGCACAGCAAACAAACTGTGGCAAGGATTTTTGAGCCCTGCCCCCGCAGGGACTATCGCATTGGATCCAGTGGTTTGCAACTTTTACCTTATTTGAACCCATTTCATACTCTGAAAACTGGTTCTATCAATGATGGTGTTTACACTTGGGAGGAGCGACTGTAATGATGACAGTGTTCATTCATACTGCGGAAAATGAGATTTTTTTAATGTTTTGTTGAAAGCGTGATTGCAGTATATGGATCGAATTTTTTTATGATAATGTATAATATTATATTAAAGCATACATTCAGTGAAGATTTTATGAATGTTTCATTTTATTAATTTATAAATATGAAATTTTCTGAATTTTTTTTTTAAAGTTTACAAAATCTAAATTTCTTGAATGCATAATATTATGTTATTTTCTTTTTGCAATAGATTTTTTTATTGAGTTTTAATGTTATGTAAATAATAAATGCAACACCTTTGTGCAATAAACACAAACCCATCAAATTAAAAATTCACATAATTTATAATATAATTTTTTTAAATGAATTTTTATAATCTATAGGTAAATTTTATCATTTACGTTTTACATTATATAAAATTTTATTCATGATATTATGAAAACAAATTTTCATCTAATTCTTTTCAAAAATCTATACACACATGCATGCACAGAAACATATATACTTTTGAAAACATTTTTTAAAATCTATAGGCAAGGCTTGCATGTTTGTGATGCCTTGATTGTGGATGACTTCATTTTGGGTTTGACACAATTGGTGATTTTTGGTGTATTCCTTTAATGACAATTTTTTGTGATGCAGTGCATAATAACAATGATAATTTTTGTCCAACTTGGAGACAATTTTGATCAATATTGATGATTATTTATTTAAAGCTGTTCAGCATATTTCATTCACATAAATAGTTCATTCCAAAAAATTATGGAAGTTTTAGAAGGAAAAATAAGTTCAAATGAATGCAGATAAAAGAAAATTTATCAATATGTTAAAAAACTCCTAATTTTATACTTGGATAATATTTTATGACAAACTTAATAATAAATATCATTATTGGAAAAATACTTTTCACGATTTTTTACTACTAATTAGCAACATGACAATTAACTTATTCTAGATCGCTTTTAGTGCACTTACAGTGAAAACCTTGCCCTAACTCAGACAGTGAAGCAAAGGAAACTACTGCTGATCAAAGTGGAGGGGTTGAACAGATTCTCAAGCTCAACCATGCTGAGGAGTTCTAAGCAGGATCATAGCTCATGAACAAACTTTGATATCACTATACCAGAATCCAATCATCTTGATGGAAGTTAAAGCTAAGAAGCCTGATCATTCAAGATGATGAGTCTACACAGAACTATTGACCATATGCAAAAACTTCTCCAGAAAATGACGATTGCTTGTCAAACCTCTTCTGAAACCAAGAATGAATGGACAGAAACCTTTCTGATACTGCAGCATTCTAGTGGAGATATAAAATGGAGCATTCACACCTTTAAGGAAGTGAACAATGGGTGGCCAAAAGAGAGAAGGTAACAAAAATCAAAAATTGTGTTCATAAGGAGATACTGGAGTGTTGCTGCAGGAAGGAAGCAGAGCACAGAACAGCAGTCCTGCTCGAGAAAAAGTGCTGCAGTCATTTGGAGCAACATCTGCTTGTGTGACCTCACTTGTGGCCCCAACACATATCAATGGTATTCAGAATCAATTCAGCACTGCCCTCATCATGGTAGTGGTGCGGTAGAGTAAGCAGAAGATGCCCAACCATGTCCAAAACAATGCAACAAATTGAACAGGACACACGCAAAAGCACAGTGAACAACAAGCAGTGAAAGAATGGCTCTGAATGCTCTAATCCAGCTAGCATACATAATCTTTACAACATGTCAAATGACAGTTTACAACCATCAGCATGATGTGGGCCTAGCAGAGACTTAAGAACATTAACAATGACAAATTTAATCTAAATTTGCCCACAGGTGGGGGGGTGAGGAGGTATCCTCACCCGTGCAAGACTAATCAGGTCCACAACCACAGAAATCTTACATAAAAAAGTTACAAGTGAGATTGATGACAATGCTATAAATTCTCTTTGTCAGATGATTGAAGAGTTTTGAAATCAGAGACTGGTGGATGCATTGGAAACTTCAAGGGTACTGAGCCATTGGGTGGTTGAGGCTTCTTCTCCCAGCCAGCCTCCAGTGGAGCTAGTACCTTGTTCTGGCTCAAGGGATTTAGAGGAGCACGCCTTAGAGCAAAGCCTGATGTGTTCTGATTGTTTGCGCTGAAGGAACTTGGTTCAGTTGCTGCAATTCCACTGTGTGGCTTCATCCATACCTGAATTGAAACTTTTCTTTCCATCAATTTGATCCCCAGAGGTCATTTCCTTGTTATTAAAGCAGCAACCAGCCCACCTAGCCTGAATAGAAGGGCCTATGACTACTGCAAACAAACAGACTGTGGCCCATGCTGCTGACAAACAGATTTCTGTGGGCATCAAGAGACAATTGATTCACAGGTCATTCTTGTTCAGTAGTGGAAGACATGCAACAAAGTTGATATTGGGGAGCATCTGAGATGAGGCATACCGGGCGTGTTGAGGCATCCTGATAGGAATTGAGACTTGCCAATGGTGGTTGAGGATCTTCAAAAGCATTGGACTGGTAGATGCTGCCTCCCCGATTTCTCGACATACGCAACTTCTTGAACAGTCTGTCACTCTGCAGTCAACAGGCTATACTTGATGAGATTGAATGATCATCAAAATGCTGATATTGGATGCTCTTAATTACACCAGAAAGTGCCACCATGACTGACTCCTAGATGCAAAACTAAGATTTCCTCTCCGGGCTATGACTAGAAACTTTTAGACAGGGTCTATCCATGAATGTGAATGTGTGCGGCAAGACTTTAGCAGCACCCATCATAAATTGCAATGTTCTGGGTTGAAAATGCAGATTCATGCCTTGGTTGTTTCATTAATTAGCCAAATATCACGCAAAGGGTCATCAGAGGTTTTCAGATTTTGAAAATCACACTAAGTGCTGTTTGAAGGGCCTGTAAAACTTCTTCTGTTACAATCCGAAATTGCCAGATGAGAAAATTAGGTCACAAACTAATAGAACATACCTGCATCTTAAGTTCCTGGACAGATTTTCCTGCAGAAAGTCCACCTGCCATTTGGCTTTCCTTTTTGCGCCTGGCTGGTAATGTTGGCACCACAGTTGCTCCAGGTTTCTCTTCACTTTTGACCTCCACCATTTCAGAAGTAGAATCCAACTTGAGGTTTGCATTCTGTCCCTCTGGCTTATCTAAACCAGCCTGCAATAGAAATACTTGTTCCTCAGTGTCCAACACTAAACACTATGAAATGGGGATGTTTGAGAAAAGATCAATGGCTCTTCTGATTCCTTAAATGCATGTGGTGATAATGCACAGAGGTACTGCTACTGCCTTAATCTGAGTCTATACAGACAAAACCTGAAGCTTATCTGAACTGAAGCATTTATACGGTCCAAACAGCCAACCAATACAAGCATGCTGAATCAAACCAGGATATGCACCAGCAAGGTCACAATGAGTACCTTAAGATTAGTTACAGCTGCTTCTTTTTCCTTGGGGACTTCTTGAATCTTTCTGGACTCTTCCTGATTTGCCTGTAATAAAAAAAAAATTTAATGGTCAATGATTGAACTGATGATCTCAAACATTGACCAAAGCCAAAATACTCAGAACTTTTAATGTCTACATCTTCAATCTTATTGATGCATGACACGTTCTCAGGGAGGTTTGAACTGTTGCATCATAAATCATTAATGATGTATAGCAGAAACAATGTAGAAGCATCTCTCAAGTGCCTGCACTAAAGAAAATTTGGCTCTGAGAACAGCCAAACCTTTTGCTTTTCTGCCGCTTTCCTCCCTTGCACCTGCAAGGCATCTTTCTGTGAGATGACCTCAACCAACTGCTTTTGTCTCACTGGATCATCCTCTTGTCTTGTCTCTTTCTTCTTCGCCATACGAAGCTCAAGCTCACAGTTTTTACATCGCCTTCTGCATACATGGGAGAGAGATTATGAAACCATTTAGAGATGTGTAGGGCTGACTATAAAAAAATTTGGGAGCATCATCATTTTCCACACAGGTCCAGAGAGGGTTACCTTAGATTCTCAAGTTGCACATGGAGCTCTTTGACTTCTAACCTAGCCTCTGCAAGACTGGATTCTGCATTCTGTTGCCTTTCTTTGAGCTCTAACATGTCCACCTCTGCATCTTCCCAACGGCCTTTGAATACCTCCATCCGGTCACATACAGCATCAAGTCCTACTTCAAGTTTTAAGTTTTGAGTGAAGTAGTCATCATTTTCCTGCACTCAAAGTGGAGTATAATTATGATATTGAGGGGCTACTCATCCACAACAAAACTGTGTAAAGGGTTTAATTTCTCCTAAATGTTTTATAAAACCCTTCCAATTTTGCCTGTCAAATTTAACTATTATCCCAGACCTTTTCAAGATGAGCTCCTTTGTCTTGTGCTAGGTTGAGCTCCTTCATGCTGTGCTCCAGCTGGCTATTGACCTCCTCAATTCTGATAGCACATTTAAACATCCTAAGAATAAGTAATCAGAAAATGGTGAAATGCAAAAGTGGGCAATAAAAGCAGTTGATATTGTCAACCTGAAACCTCTGCTGAGAAAACTGAATGATGTGTAAAGTGGATACTGTCTCTAACCGTGAATTCAACTCTGTGATCTGCAATCTCAAATCCTTCTTCTCTGAGCTAACTTTGTCTAATTGTGCTTGAAGCTCATCAACTTCGAAATTAAGTATCTTGATCTTCATTCCAGCATTATCAAGCTCTGACAAAAGTGATTCCTCGACATCCATGGCGTTGCTCAGCTGCATCTGAAGCTTTTCCACCTGTTAAGGAACTGAAAGGTGAGAACTCACCAGTTGGAGCATCTGTCTTATGTCTGTCTCAATGCATTGTAAAATCCACAACAGTGAAGATACAGCAATTAGAGTTCAAAAGTACAAATGTGAAATGGCACAATCAAACAGGATTTTTGACAAAGTCAAATGTTTCCCACTCAGAGAATGTCAGTTGGAAGTTCATCTATACAATTGAAGTACAATGTCACTGGTGAAGTTTGACAGCATACCTGCTTTTCAGCCAGTGAGGCTGCCTCCTCTTTATTTGTACAGTCAGCCTCCAGTTTAAGAACATACTCCTCAAGTTCCTGTTGCTTCTCCTCCTTCATGGGAAATAAAAAGTCAGGCTACAAGTGTCCCACAAAGCACCAAAGCAAGAATATCAATAAACTAAAACAACCACAGTAGACAAATAATCAGGACATGGATGTCAGGTCTGATTGATAATCAAAAAATTGGAACCTACCAGCACAAGAATGTGTTCAGCATGTGGAGTTTGAAAAATGTCAGCCCTACTTTGCTCCAGCATCTCATTCAGCTGTTGTATCTCCTCAGACAGCTTCATCCTGGCATCATGTTCTTCTTTTATTGTGGACTTTGCAAGAACAATCTGCTCTTCCAGCTTTTTGCAATTTATCTCCCAACTCTCACATTTCTCTTTCTCAATAGCAATCACTTCCTCCAGCTTCCTATGGTACTCTTGATCAGACTCCTCAGACGGCTTCATCCTGGCATCATGTTCTTCTTTCATTGTGGACTTTGCAAGAACAATCTGCTCTTCCAGCTTCTTGCAATTTACCTCCCAACTCTCACATTTTTCTTTCTCAACAGCAAGCACTTCCTCCAGCTTCTTGTGGTACTTTTGCTCATCATCAAGAGCTGTTCGCAACTCCTTCACCTGCACCACACACTGCTTTAGGTCTTGGACATCTGAACATGCAAAACTCTGCACAACTGAAAATTGAAACCTAAACACCACATAAAAATTTGGGAAAACTCAAGGCGCCCACCTGTTGCTCAAGCAAAAGTGAGTTCTCAGCTGTGTCATGCAGGGCTTTCTCCAGCTGACACACTTGTTCTTGGAAATAATCTTTTGTTGTGACAGCAGCTTCTTCTACTTCCTTGAGCTGTTTGAGAGCATACTTGTTAGCAAAATAATTCATAAACACCTTGACATTCTTTGCATGCAATAACACCAAGCCCCCAATAAACAATTGGTTTGTTGTGCAATTTACTTCATTTGCACTTTTTAGTTGCAGAGAAGATCACACCTGTTTCTCATTATTGAAAGACTTTATGGCAGTATCCTCAAGTGCTTGCTCCAGTTTCATCACCTGTTCTAGTACACAGTTTTTGGCAGCAACTTCATCTTCATAAGATTGTTGGAGCTGATACAAATCAAAGAATGTGTCAAAATCTCATGGCAAATGTCGTCAGATGAAGAGCATGGTAAACACAGATTCTCAATACAGAACAGATCTGGGTAATCAACCTGTTCAAGCTGGTTGTGAAGTTTTGTTATCTCCTGGCCAAGTCTTTGGCACTCTCCATCATGACTGTCTTTCAGTGATGCCCATTGTGCTTTCTCCTCTTCAAACTCAAAGTATGCATCTGTAAGTTCCTGCATGCATATACCCACCATTTGAATTCCAGGAATTGGATCTTCAAGGATAAATTTTAACTTCTCAGTCCTGAAAACTTACATGTGGAGAAATATTAATCTTAAAATGAAGTGCCGAAAACTTCTCCTTATTTCCAATTTAAGTCAACCTAAATAAAGTTGAGATATGACATGATACTAAGGTTATAGAGATGCCAAATCTGAAACATAACAAGTTTCAGGAATGATGTGCTTATCTTTGTGCATTGCATTCTAAGTACACGTACTGTGACAGCTAATCAGCCTTGGAAATTGCCGTCACAAGTATGAACACAAGTTCGATAGATGGATTCAAAATGAAACTGCTGTAGTAAGAAATTCCTTTGGCGATCTAACAAAAAGAAAGACTTGCTGAAGCTTGCAGGGCCAAAGAAGCCAGTCCATCAAACACCCAGTACCATCAAGGGAACAGCTAGAACCATCCACAGTAATTCTCTACCTAAAGATCCATGAAGTTGCAGAGAAATCTCCACAACAACAATTAAAGGTAACACGACAATGAGTGTAGTCATAACCTCATGAGAGTCTCATAAAGTGACAGACCATCACCTTCATCACGAACGGCAGTGATGAGCTGCCATGACTACCCACTGAGTTCATCAGCTCCCAACAGTGGGTGCAGATAATTCTCTACCTAAATACTGTTTTGAACCCTTGAAATTAGAATTATCTGTTTGTATTCACCTTAATCAAGGTGTCATTCTTCAATGAAAGCTCCTTTGTCAGGTTTTCAGCGTCTTTTAATGCTGTTTCACAAACCTGCAACTTCTGCACCTGGATCAACAAGACAAGTGTTATCAAGAGCACATGTGACATGATGTCTATTCTCCACAAAAATGAATTATGAATTGAGCTAGTTGCTTGACCTGCAAAATCACTTTCCCCCCAAAAACTTGATAAGGACTTCATTCTTGTAAAATTCCAAACAATATGTGGGTGGTCAGTCACTGACACTAATAACAGTAAAGATGTGATCTCAGCCTCTGAAGAAATCAGTACCAGTGACAAATGTACAGCTTGTAGAGCTTCTAAATCACCAACAGTGACCCTCTGCTGTTCCAAAGCCACTTTTAATTCTTGAGCAACCTTCTCCATGTTGTGAACTGCAGTTTCTTTTTCTTGACCCAGGATAGTAATTGATTTCTCTGACTCAGCTAGTTTCTCCTTGAGAGTAATGCAGCCACATTCCATTTCAGACATTGCAAACTCAAGCTTTGCATATGAGTCCTGCCAGATAAAGCACACTCCCCAATAAGATAAAATGGGAAAGCTAACGAAAGAGAACTGGGACATTAAATACATAGAGCACTTGTGGCATGGACAGTCAACCCACATCAAGCAACAGTAGTACAACCAGGTTAGAATCTATTGGACAAAACAATGGCTACTCATGTTGACCCCCAAATAAACACAGAGATAAAAACACATACCTGCAGAAGTTGCAGGTCAAAAGAAGATTTCTCAAGTTCCACAGTTTTCATCTGCAAGGCATGTTCTGCAGATGACAACTGAGCCTTGGTTTTGGTCAGGCCAGTTGCAATGGACTCCCTCCGTTTATCAACAATAGACTCACGCTTGTTGAGCAAAACTGTGCTCTGTCGCAGCTGCTTCATCTCACGATCTATGTTCACTTTCTCAGCCTGTAATCCCGAAAACCAGCAACATATATCAGCATAGAAGTATCAGGACAGAGGAAACACATATGAGCATAACTGAAGCAAAGAATCTGGAGACCTGAAGACATGACTGTGTACTGAGCTGAAAGCCACATGAAATTTACTCATGACAAATTATACCTCAAGTTTGCTTTTCTCAACCAGGGTTGACTTAAGCTTTGCCTCAATGTCTTTCATCTTGATTTTTAGCTTCTCAAGCTCCTTTGCCAGCCCATCACGTTCTTTCTCCAAAGTAGCTGGGGCTGACTTGGCAGCATTCAACTCCTTGCGGAGGGCCAAGATGTCTGACCTCAATTGAGCTGCCTCTGTGAAATGCAACTGTTGCTGCACCTGGAAACAGATGTCAAAACAAACTCATAATTTCTTAGCACAAGCTGATGGTGTGTAGGAAAGTCATAGTTTGGACAGGTGGCAAATGCTTCTCCAGAATAAATAAGTGGACCACCTGTATCAACAAGAAGCATGCTAGTGAACTATTTTGACTTCTGCAAGACTTACCTCCTGTTTGCTAGTTGCTTCTGTCATAGCTGCTCTTTGTGCCAGCAGCTGAGCTTCCCCCTCTGCCAAGGTATTCTCCATTGCACACTGCAATTAAAAGTGTCCTTTTTGTGTTACACTGAATTTATAGATTTCAATTGGGCCTCACTCTTAGACAATGTCAGGCAAAATCTGAGAGTGCACCAGTAAAAGTGTAGACATCACACTGCATCCCTACAAATGGATAAACTGTTACATTAGACTAGCAAGATCATGCCAGACCCACCAACCTTTTCAACTTCCAGCTTCGCAAGCTTCTCTTCTAGTAATTTTCTCTCTTTAGAATTCTCCAACAGAATAGAATGGACACCTCTCAACTGTTCTTCCCGATCATCAATCTCTGAGTTTGCATGAGTAAGTTTACTTTCTAACTCATGCAGCTCCAATTGCTGTCTCTCAAATTCAAACTTGAGAGCCTCAAACTTCAAGTTTTCATTTTCAAGCTTGGATATCATATCTGTCTGCTGGCTTTCTTGATTCTCCATCTTTTCAGTCAGAACATTAATGTCTTGTTGTAAAACTTCAGATGAACTTATCAATTCATCTCTCTCTCCCTCAACTTCCCTTAGAGTGGACTGCTGCAGCTCCTGCTTGTTCAAAAGGACAAGTTTCTCTTCAGAAATTTTGGAAACAGATTCCTCCAGTTCATGAACCCTGACTGCCAACTCTTGCTTTGTAGCAGCAAATTGTCTTTCCAGGTTCAGCATGTCCCCAGTTAGCACCTCAAGTGTTGCATTTTTCTGAGATAGAAGTGTGTCCATTTCTGCAATTTGAGCCCTAGAACTACTACACTCAGAGCTTGCCAGGTCCAGCTTCTTCTGAATCACTTGAAGCTCACAAGTTCTGCTCTCCAAATCCGCATTTGCAGCAGCTGCTTGTATTTTGAAATTCGTAATCTGATGTTCAAAAAATTGCTGTTTTTCCTCTCTCTCAGACAACATCATTTGCAATTCCTTTATGACCACTGCAGCTTGAGCATCTGCAGATTTTGCTAACCCCAACGCACTAACTGCTTCCTCATTCTCCTGCCTCTGCCTCTCCAACTCTTCATCAAGAGCTTTCAACTCTTCTTGAGCCTCATCATTTTTTTCCTTGAATGTGATTCTTTCTTTCTCTGCAAAAGCTAGCGCTGCTTCCATTGTGTCCTTGTCTTTCAGAAAAGCAAGCTTTTCCTGCTGTAGTGCCTCCAATTGTGCTTTTGCACCAATATTTTCTGCACTTATAGCTTCAAGCTCCTGAGAAAGTGAAAGCATGATTAAGGATGATAACTACATCTTTTTTGGACAGGCATGTTAAAGACTACTTGAAAGTTGAAGAGCCTCCCTAAGTTGGCTCTAGACATAATGCAGTGAAAAGGAAAAACTCTAGCAGGAAAACACTTTGGCATGCACATAGAGAGCTGTTCAATTTCATCATGTACAGTTCTTCTGGCACATAGTTAAAAAAAGGCTGCACAAAATCCAGCATGTCATGAGGGTCCCCTTCATTTTGTAGATACAATGGGAAGGTGCTGGTCTGTAAGGAATACTGACCTGTGTCAGCTTCTCTATCTCTCTGACAGCTTCAATGGCCAATGCTTCAGCACTTTGTAGAGAGGCTTCACTTTTATCAAGTTTCTCAACCTGTTGTCCATAACTAAGTTTCAGTTAGGTGTAGGGAAACAGCATGAATTGGAGAAGTAGAACATAAAGATACCTCGTCTGCCTGACATGTGGGACCATGAAGTTTCAACCAGAACTCTCTGTCCATTTTGTGGATTTTCATGCATACAAGGACCAATTCAAGAATTTATCAGCCACCATCATGGGAGTGCCTATACTTCATTGAAGCTTGTTCACATACCAGTAGGGCATGTTCATGTTCAAGAACTTCAAGTTTAAGTCTGAAAGACGCTGACTCCTCAGCTGCCCTCTTTGCAGTCTCTGTTGCTATTTCCTTTTCTTGGTTTAGAACCGCTGACAGATGTGCAGACTCGGCAAGTTTCTCTTCCATGGACTCCATAACAGCTGGTGCCTCACTCATTAAATGCTTATGCATGGTATTGGAGTCCTATCATGAACACAAAACACATCAAATATCTTTTGGCATGTTCCCTTGAACAAAATAACAGACACATTCATGTGATTCAACATAACATAGTCAAAGAAGAAAGAGTTGGCATCACACCTTAAGAAATTGTAAGCCTGCATCCTTCTTTGATTCCATAGGCTTCATCTCAAGTGAGTATTCAGTAGCAAAGAGCTGGAGTTTTGTGTTACCCAAGTCTCCATTGATAGCATCATGACCTTCTACAGCTGCAAGACATCTTTCCATTGCATCCTGACACAAAAATTTGCACACGAAGAAAAGATAAACGTTACTTTGATCATGGAAAATTTGATGCATTCATCAAATAATATAAATTACTACATCTGTCGGAGGAATTTCAGGCAGGTGTAAGACCTTTTGTGCTTCCAGTTCTGCAAGCAAGAGCCTGAGCAAATTCTGTTCTTCAACTTGTGCAGTCAATTGGATTTGCACATCTGACAGCTCTTTGCACACTTTTTCCTGCTCAGCAAGTGCGAATTCTAGCCTCCTCTCAGCTTCCACAAGCTCCTGGCTTTGGCTGTCAAGTTCTCGACAAAGGCGTCCAATCTCTGCCTCTGCTTGCTCACTTTTTTTCATCAAGGCCTCTCTCTCTCCCTCAACAACTTGAAGACAGCTTAACAAATCTTCCTCCTTTTGTTTGAAAAGAAGCTTCTCTTCAGCATGCACGCGCTGGGTCATGTCCCATTCAGATGCCCTTGCTTGCAAAGCAGTTCTACTTGACTCATTTTCAGCTTGAATAGCTTGCAACTTTTGCTCAAGCATCTGGTTTTCTGCCTTCTTTTGAGCCAGGAAAGAATCCATGGCTCTCAGTTGCTCAACCGCTCGAACATTGTCAGACAGTGCCAACTCCAGTTTTTTCTGAGATTCTTTGAGTTCTTGCCTGTGCATTCCTTGAAGGCGATCCATGTCAGCTTCGATCTGCTTAGTTGTCTCTATGAGTGCATCCCTCTCCCCCTCAAGCACCTGGATCCATCCCTGCATTGTCTCACCCTTCTGAACAAGGTGTGTCTTCTCAGTTGCAACTTCTTGCTGGGCTTGTTCCAACTCGAACAGATAAGGTGCAAAAAATTGTCTGATCTCTCCTAATGATGCAAAATCTGTTGTTGACATGATGGCCTCCACTTCACATTTTAGCTCATCAATGGAGGACACCAACTCCCTTTGCACCTCCACTCCTTTTTCATTTTCCTTTTCCAGGCTTTCAATCTTCTGCAAGGCCAAGTTGAGCTCATATTGTGCAGCTGCAGCTTCTTTCATTGATTCATGGAGCTCTTTCTTCACCTGGTCACAAGCAGAACCAGCTTATGGTCAAGATCTTTAAAGCTTTCTAAGGTGCAGCCATGAACTGTCTGAGAGGGTACCATAGGAAGACCCTACCTTATCCAGAGAATCTTCTGCAGCAGTTGCCTGGACCTTAACCTGCTCTGTCAGACTGCCTAGCTCCTGCTGCATGGAAATTTTCTCCAGTTCCAGGTTTTGAAGCTGCACAAATGCTGGCTCAGAGATTACACCTCACAAGGAACCAAATCCTCAGTCTTGACATCAATCAGTTGGAGTTATGCTACTCATCATCAATCTGTAGTAGACAAGACTTACAAACTCTTAAGGAATTGCCATCTACCTCTTCAAGATACTCTTGTGCAGTTGTTGCCTGACACTTTGCCTGCTGATTGAGACCACCCAGATGATGCTGCATGTAACTTTTCTCCATCTCAAGATTCTGAACCCGGTCACATGCAATTCAAGGACTTTTGAGAAGAATGATCTTGTTGATCATTGGACTTACACTAAAGAGAAGTGACCAAGAGCTCTGCCTTGCTGAGCTTGTTGTAGACCAACAAACTGTTCTTGCCAAACACCTCACACTACATAAGCCCTGTGGAAACAATAAAAAGGACTAAACAAAGTATTTGAGAAGGTTATTCAAGTGAAACCTCCTGTCCATGCATTTATCACCTTGCTGCCAAAACATAACCAGGAACAAACCTGTGCTCTGAGCTGTTTGAACCCAGAATCAACATCACAACCATCCAAGCTTCCAACTCTTCTCTCCACCTCAGGAACTTGCTGGTATTTATCATCCAGCTTTCGGGCCTTGGTTGCAGCCATTTGGGCATGTGCCAATTCCTTCTTCAACTCCTCAATTTCAATCATCTTCTCCCACATCTGCCAAAGAGATATGAATTCCCAGCAGTTACACCAGTCAACAGCTGAATATCAGGCAACTGAGCAGTGGACAAGAACAGCTCAAGCATTGGAACAAAATACAGCGCCAATAGAAGAACAGCAACCTGACATGGCATAGAAAGTGTGCTCCTAGGGAGCTATTGCACTCACCTTAATTTCATTGTCACACTGGAGGTCATCATATTGTGCTTGTAGATTACTGATCTCCTGCTTAAGCTGCAAAATTGGCACCCGATCATCACACTGAACTATACAAGGACTTTCTCCACAGCATGTTCCTCCACTTCTCTATGTCATCTTGGAATATAACTACATTCTCCACAAATCCCTAAAGTCTATGATTCAGAATGAAAGTGTTTCAACTGAATAGTCCTAAGAGCTTCAGAACAGTTCTTTCAATCACATGAGAAATGCCTCAGCAACCCAACATATGAATGCAAATAGCTCAGATTAGGCTGCTTTTGCAACACAGAGAAGGATTTGCAACGCACTTCCATGGTGGCCTCTTTGTCTGCTGCAGACCTTCTTCTCCGTTCACCTACATGGAGTGTAGCACTCAAGAAAATATCATCAGAGTCATGACTGCCTTTTAGAGTTTCAACACCCCCATTGTCCTCCTCCTCTTTCCAAGATGAGAACATGGTGTCTTCTTCCTCACAAAGCTTCTCAAATGGAGGTGGCAAACACTGCAACCTCTCCCTCCTCATTGGAAGGACTGACACACCAAAAGGTGCCCAAGGAACCTCCTTTGAGAATGGCCTCTTCATCTCCTGGTGCTGCAAAAGATAAATAAAAAGGATTAGCATTTGCATGTGCACCAAAAGTATCTCTACATTCTGCCATCAGGAAAAATAAAATGTGTTCACTTCACAGGAAGCTATTTATGCAGTTGCTACCAGCATTCAACAATGAGCTAAATTGTGCAGCTACTAAAGCTTCTGCAAGAGCACCAGTCAATGAGCCAGCTGCAATTCATGTGATGTAACAGGCTCACCTCAACATCATCTGGAGCCTCTGCAGGAATTCGTGGGCACCATGTTTCACGGCGATTGTTCTGGAAAACACCAGAAAGATGGAACTGCTATGAGTGAATCTGCATGCAGAGAAGGGCATGATACCAGTTCTGTGCTATTATAGCTGATATATCCATAGAAATGCAAGTGCAATAGGTTCCATGTTATTGGCACAAGTGGTGAACCTTTTTGCTGCGCTTATCAAAGTCTCGATCATCCACAGCAGAGTTAATAACCATGGTGCTGAGGTTTTCAATTTTCTGTTCCTGCTCCTTCAACCGCCGCTCACGCTCTGCCTGTGCCTTCTTCTCTTCTTGCAGCTCCAAAGCCATTCTCTCCCTATCAAGTTCAGTCTGAGAGCCAGGGCCAGTAATGTGACAATCAATATACTGTTCCCTTGTCATACCAAGTCACTACAATATTTCCAGGAAATGAATCATCTACCCTCCAAACACCCCACACACTGGTAAAAACTCAGAGCTGATTGGAGGTCTATGACATCCTTACCTTCAGCAAAGCATTTCGAAGGTTAAGAACCTCCTCCTCCCAGTGCTCTGAGTGTGATTCCTGTGATCAGAAGAAACACAAGAAAGACAATTTCCAGATCAGGTGTCATGTCAATGAGGTTGCAGTGAAAAAAGTCCACAGTGACACTTTGAAGGTACCCAGTCTGTCAGTTCCAGTAAAACCAAGACTAACAAGACAAGAATGCAGATGGTCATGACCTTTTATGACTGTCACTCATAATGATTTTGGGCAGGCCATTATATAAACTTCTGTGTCCTGAGTTTCTGTCACATTTCCAGAAGCAAAAGGAAGACTCATGATGTCAACTAGTTCTCAAGAAACATAGCTGATCAAGAAATCAAAAGTATTGTCCTTCAAGCTGCAACAAGCTTGTGGTGTAAGCTTCATCTCATTCCCAGATCAGATGTCAGAGCAATCCAGAACCTCACCTGTAACTTGGCCCGAAGCTCTTCAATTTCCTTCTTTTGGCGTTTTAGCAGGGCTGCATCTGTCATAATCTGCATAACACAAGATCGATGACACCTCTTATATTCAAGTTCAATTCACAATGCATCTAATCCCATCAGTCAAACCCTAAACCTGTACCACCATCGTCCAAGTAAGCATGTGCCTCACCTCATTCACTTGTGCACAGTTGGTGACACGGTTGGCCCTACTTGCAAAATAGAGTGTCCCCTTAGTTTCATCTGCATGTACCTACACACCAAAAAATATTGCTCACAAAACAATGCTCATGAAAGTATTTCAATCCTTGAGAAAATGTTAGCCACGTATCTTATGAAGGATGGATGACTTACCAGTGCAGGTGTGACATTGCAAATAACAGCTGTCTTTGCATTGCCCCCAAGAGCTGGTTGCAATATTCTTGTCAATTTACTGTCACGGTATGGTACATGGCCACTGTCCAGAGAAAGCAAACAACAGTCACAGCTCTCATAAATCAAAGCTAAATAATAGTGCCTCCACTGTCCTATTGTCCCTTGGTAACTGTTTGAATCACAGACAGGATCCTGTCCATGACTTATTAAGATGCCCAGAATCTACGATTTTGTCTCATACTTAGACTGCCACTCCATTTCATTGAGAACATGCTTGACAGGATGCTAACCCTTGTTTCTGTATGCCTTCACTGAGTTTGTTGATCACAGTCCCAAGTGTCATCAAGCTCTTGTTTATATGTGTTCCTTCTTTCAAACGAGCTCCCTCTGCTCCAGTTTTGGCAACACGCTCTGAACCCGCCAAATCCACCAGGTTCTGCTTACATACCAACAGGTTGCATGCAAAATTAGGCATACTTGGGGTCTGACAAACCCCATCTTCAAGAGAATAATTTTATTGCGGTGGACCCATGTACAGAGCAACCTTGAGAAACTATCCGAGCAGCTGCAGCCACGTCAACAGAAGGTCTTACCAGAACTGAAACCCTCACAGCATCACATGCCTGCATAGTAGTGTTACCATAAGGGTCATCTTGACTCCTGTCCCTGCTCTCAATAACCTGCAGAAGGTGAAGTTTGCAATCAAAGTTGTTGTCACAACTCACACACCTAAGCACATCAATGTAAAACATAGAAATCTTTGACAACACACAATGAGAATGCCCATTAGCATACCATGCGGAAAATCGTGTGTGACCTGCTGCTGTACACATTCATATTCGTTTCTCCAACATGACGGTGATCTGCACCATCACAAAACATGCATCATGAACATGGCTGGTTGATCAAGATCCTTCAACTAAGCAAGACAACAGACTACACATTGTGGTAAGAAGAATCAGGTAAGAATAGGTACTCAGGATTTCAACTACATGGGTGAGGAATGAACAATGATATAAACCTCAGCAGAAGGGAATATGTTCATACTTTCACCAAACTCCATAAGCTCAAGGACCTGCTCAGGACTAACCACAATCTCCTCTCGTAAGCCTGCTACAAATATTCCTCGCTGTGGACAACTTGCACATAGTGAAATAAGTACATATCCTCATCAACTGTTCTCCAGTCTATGTAATTTGATTGAAATTGCTGCAGAAACCATTAGCATTGAGAGTGTATTCTGGAAATTTGAAAATCTGAAATTGTCATCCTGCATACCTCAGCACTTTCATGGATCTGCAGCTTTTGTGCCTCTGGTGCCAACAGATCATTAATCTCCTCATTGTAAATCTCCATGTATGAAACCCGAAGAAGAAACTCACGAGAATTGACCTTCACAATCCAGAGCATGTTGCCATTAATTTAGTTACACTGCAAAGAACAAAACTTGTATGTTGCCACTTCTCAAAATCTGGCAACAACTAAACTTACTGCTTGAATGTTTTGGAAGACTTCATAGACAGCCAAGGGGATGATGCCAGGCTCCTGAGGTGACCCCCGCATAGTGAAAGTTTTTCCACTACTTGTCTGCCCATAGGCAAATACTGTTCCTGAAGGGACAACAAACACCACACGAACTTAGATAAGTAGCCAGGATGGATGTTGCCTTTCTTCCAGTGCCCAATCAAGGTAAACACCTATGCAAGCTTGCTTAGGTACAAATTGAACTGAAAACCTCAGCTTAGAGAGACAACCATTGAAGCCTTGTACAGCTGATCCAATGATGTCCTTAGTTTGTGCCTCATAAATCTCCAACGTTGTTGCTTCAGAACCAAACACCCTATCTGCATCCACAACCACAGTCGAATGTGAAAGCATGATCCGAGCATCCAAAATTCCCTATCTTTGCCAGTTTCTAGCACGAGTCGTATTGGATGCTGAGAGAGCAATGTATGAAAATCCAAACTTCGAGCTAAAGCCTACTGTGCAAAGTCTATTTTTTACTGCAATGGATTTCAACTGCCCCCCAAAATTAGGAAGCCGCTAGGTGCTCACACCTGGAGCTGAGCATTCGAATCATTATCATTTGCAAGGAGGCCATGAGGATTAACCACTTGATTAGTGCGTCGATCCTCAAGGTGCTGTCGAAACCCTGAAGACTACTCGTTACATGGACACATTTTCTACCTCTAAGTTGTGGGACGCCCTTCCCTTACATTCTTATTTCAGAGTAGGATGTTTCCGGTGACCGCCACAATAGATAGTCGACCATTCCGGATACCACTTGATGCGCAGTGCAGTGACTACCTACTTGGATATCAGGAGTGTCAAGCTTTGAACTCGCGGCAACAGCAAGGTGACCATGAGAGAGCCCTGACCATTCCTTTCAAGAAAAACAAAGGAAAAAAAGGGCAAAGAGAATTGCTATCTTGGGTGACGAACAAATACCAAACGTGTAAGACTGGCCAGAAATCGTAGAGCCAGAAGCATTGCAGAGCGCAATTGAGTTGGGACCAAGCTTCCATGGACTCCCCTTCGCCGCTTCCGCCTTGCTCAACGGTCGCACCCGTATCGTCACTGAAATCTTCTCCATTTCTTCTATAAAAAAGCTCAATCTACAAGCTCAAATCGGGCAACATACTTGCACTCTGCTTTCTCGCAAGAAAACAAACGCTCCGGAAGTTGTCGAACAACTGCAATGCAAAAAATGGGGAGAAAGAAGAACCAGCAGCAGCACTGAACTCGTGAAATTTGAAGGAGGAGACATAACGGGACAGACGAGCGTTTGCCGCCTTCTTCCGAGCCGCGCGCGGGGATGCCTCGACAGCAGCTCCGGCATTGCCTCGGAGGCAGCTCCGGCAAATAAATAGTAACTAGTTCCTGGTAAATAAAATAGGGTTAAAAAAAAAATTCCACTTCCAGGTGAAGCAGCACCTACACTGGTTACTACCTCCACCTTCTCGAGTAAGGCCTCTTAAGGTTCGTTCACACTTAGAGTTATTATGGTGCATTCACACTTGATGTTAAGTCAGTGTTAAATGAAAATCTAGGTGGCACCCAATGTTAAATGGGCCATAGCTCTATGTTAAGTGAATGTTAGCTTAACATAAAATTTTCATGGCAACTAGGCTTTAAGTCCTAAACGGGTAGCATGGTGGTAGTCCCAAACACCAAGTGTGAATGCACCTTTTAGAGTGGTTAGGTTTACTTTGAGTAACATCTAGTTAACTAAACCTTAACACATACCACCTATTGCATAGCCCTAATAATCTATGCAAAAAATAGGCAATGTCATGTCATGGATCCATACCACTTGCAATTAAGCAAAGGTAAAGACCACCAAAACATAGAAAACAAGGGGTGTGTCACATTGTGGCCTAAATGAAAATTTTCAACCTTTACAAACTTCCTGGGCAGCCCAAACTTCCAAAACTGCCCTGAAATTTTTTGAGCATCCTCGAAAAAATTTCGATCAAACCTTTTCAAGCATCAGGATCTTTTGAGTTCCCAAATTTTTGAGCAGAAATGAGATTTTTTTCAACCTATATAATATGCCCAAAATTATCAGGCAGCATAAAAACTCCCAAACTGATGCAAAAAAATTTCAAACATCTTGCAAAACATTTCTCAAGAATTCACGGAGTGCCCAAATTTTGTGGGCAGGAAAAAAAAATCCTAAGTTTCCCCAAGTTACATGCATAGTTTTGGACTATTGAACATTGAACTGCAATAGTAACTAGAGAACATGAACTTGTTTTAAATAGGGCAACACGTAACCCCAATTCATGTTCTAATTCAATTTTGTAAAGAATGTTAATTCTTTGATAAATTTCATTGGCAATTCTATTATAATTTGAAACCTCCAATCCAAAACCTTATAACCTATGCTACAACCAAGACTTGAACCTTCCAAAATTCCTATATAAAGTTAACAACATTGATTTTAATCCCCAACTCAAGAGACGGTTAAATGGAATAAAGATATCCCCACTAACTTTTGGTGTGAATCCAACTATAAGGTGCTTTTTTTGGGTTATGTGGTAGTAGGGGTAGGGTAATAGAAATAAGTGTGGTGTAGGTTGTGGTGTGATGTTGGTTACTAATACATGCCATGGATAATGTGCATTTGTGCATGGAATATCATGATATGAGATGCATGCATGATATGGGATGTAATATTTGATGGTGATTTGTTATATTATATAACACAACATGTCAAGCCATGACAAAAACAAGAGTTGGATGTCAATTGACTTGCAAGTTTTTCTCCTTCTTATCACAAGATTTATCAAAAAACACAATTTGCATAACCTATTGACATGTGTGTATTTTTTTCAAGTGAATTTTTCTGCATGTCAAATGGCTAGGTGTATCTTATCCAAGCAATTGACATCTACTAACAAGCATATGATATGCACAATCTATTCACCTAATATGGAAAAAATAAATAAATAAATAAGGACAAGAAAGCAACCAACTCACCACATACCCTATAATAGGTTCAAATTAAAAACTTCCATTGGTGGATAAAGAACATCTTTTGAATGGTCACACACATTATTGAATGGTCACCCACACATCAATTCAAGTTGGAAACAAAAATCTACCTTCAAAATCTTTCATTGATGTGAAGTCTAAGGGATAAAGCTAACAAATAGGCACATGGGCATCCAAATCCAAAGGTTTTATATATTATCTTTGTATGTATGTATGTATGCAGAACAATTATTACAAACTATCTACACATCAATGTTAACTACCACACAAAACCGCTAGCAAGAAAATCACTTGTGTTTGTGTCTCAACCCATCAAATGTTACAACAAATTGATGTTACATAATCTTTCCTCTACTCTTTCACATTATTTTCTCATCTTTCCATTTTATCTGTATTCTTTTTTTCTTTTACAACTTCGCTCTTTTTCTTTTTATGTTTTTATCTATGTGTTCTATGTTGAATTTTTCTATATGTTTTTTTACATGTGTCATTTGTGTTTTTTTTTTTTAATTATTCATATTATTTGTGTTTATCTATAGTGCATTTCTAAGGATTCTATGCATTTTGTTCAACTTTAGTAGCTCATTACAAAAACCTTTTCTATTTCTTGATCATCTTCAAAACTATAACGTCATGTTTGTTTGTATCACATTTGTAAGGTTTATGGTTTTTTGTTCAACTTTGGTAGCTCAATTGTAACAAACCTTATATGTTTCTTAATTGTCTTTTAAACAACTTCTTCATTCATTTTGTTGATCCCATGATCTTTTATATACATATCTTTGTATTTGCTCCAAGAGTAATCACAATGATGTCATCACATTTCATCATGTTTAATGAGTTTGTAAACGTTTGAAGTATTAATAGTTACAAATAATATGACAAGGCATTTGAATAACTTATATATTTTTAATGTGTTGGTAGTCTTGGTTGATTAGTTTGAAAAATTACGAACTTATTAAATGATCAAGACATGACAATGCCTAAACAATGTGATTATGGTAACTATGCATATGATCAAACACTTAGTGTATTAGACACTTGAAAATTTGCATGGATTGTTTGGTTGCCTCTAGAATTCAAAGGTGAAATGTAAAGCTTTATTGGGCACCCATAATTATGAATAACATGCAAATTAGTCAAGATACATGAGGTTTGGAAGTAGGGGGTAAATTTATTTGATTTTTTTCTAACACATTTTGTGATGCTTAAACAATATACATTTGCCACCCTACAATCAAACAATCCAATGTTGTCAATTGGATTGTTCAAAGTTCCTTTGAATTGAATGTTCAACCACAATTAACACATCTACCACCTTTCTAAAATTGTTCCATTTTTTTTCATTTCATTTGTTTTCATCATTTGATGTTTCCTTTCCCATGGCCTTTTGCCACACTCTTCCTATGTATTCATTATATGTCACAATGTGGGATTGTCAATAGCCTATTCAATGTTCCTTCTTGTTGATATTCCTTGCATGCAAACTTAATGGCTTCACTTGGTTGGCAAAAGATATTTCTATTAACTTTGCCCTATTATGTGATTCTTGCAAGGGTTTTGAAACTAGCAATTCATTGAAACTTATGCAATCCTTTTTTTTTGGCATTAGGAGTCCTTGGCATCTCCATGTAATATATTTTCTTAGGTGAAAGAAAATAATTAAAATCTCCTTCATCCACCACATAACTTGTTTTTGCAATATTCCTAAAAAATGTGGTAGCAAACTAATCCCCCCGTCTAAGATTGTCATTAATTTCATCATCAAAGTTATAATATCTTTCATCTACCTTGTTATTGTTAATTATTGTATACATTTCACTAGGCAATATTTGGTTATTCATTGGCTTAGGATTTGGAGGCTAAATTCTTATAACCCTAAATCCAAAATTGATATTTTATTTAAACAATGTTTAATCTACCCATCTAGCCAACACGATCCTATCTATTTCAAAGAATTATTTCTAACCATTGCATCATCTTTTTTCTTTCTAAATGTTGTTTTGAAATGCTCAAAACATGACACATATGGGGGTTGGTGCATGCAATGTATGGTTGGAAGTGTAATTGATCTAATGCAAATTGACATGTTTATTTTATCACTTCTAAAATAACTTGCAATCCATGTATCTATTTGAAACATCCCACTTCATACAAATTTTTTTAATATGTTTTTTAAATTTTTTGAACATGAATATTATGATCCAAGGTTTTTTTTGCATTGCCATGCAAGTCCTTGGTTTGGACAATCTAATGAAATCATCTCACAATTTCGAACAACCTTAAAAATGCAAATCATGCTAGAAATTCACATATTACATTGACCACACAATTCATAGTTAACCATTCCCTTTTATTAAAATAAAAATTAAGTATGACATTATAGACTTGTTATGAGGTTGTACTCACTACAAGAAATCATGGCTTTTCAAAAGGCCAACTTGACCGTAATGTCCACATTGACCAAAAGATATGTCCATTTTGACTAAAGGTTTGGGGCCTGAAAAACACATGTTACATTTAATTAATACATTTAATTGAAATAACATATTTGACCAAATGTCAAAGCAAATATTTGGGCAAAATGGACAAACGCCCATCAAAATGGTCGTGGTTTAATCAAATTGACCATTATGATTTAACACTTAATCAAATGAACCATACTCATTTGATGGTTTAACCTATTTGTTAAACCTAAGTTACCTACCTAACTTAACATAACTAGTAGGTTAAGCTAAGCCTAATTTACCTATCTAACTTAACATAATTAATAAGCTAGTTGGTTATTTGTTAACTAATAACCTAGCTAGGTAACCTAGCTTAAACCTACCTAATAGGTTACTTAAGATGTAGTTTATGACTATTATATAACCTACAATTAGATAATGTTAGATAGGTATCCTAGGTGATTTAGGCTTATTAAATAGACTTATTAGCTATGTAGGCACCCTATTAATTTAAGCCTATTATAGTTACGTAGCCTAGGCTTACTAAATATAAAATAACATAGGCCACCTAGGCTTAGTAGATAAATAGCCTATCCTATTAATTAGGTAAGTAACCTAGGTCACCTAAGCCTACTAAGTAATAGCCTAACCTAGGTTATCAAGGTCTACTTGGTAGTTATGTACATAGCGTAGGTCACCTAAACCTATAAGGTAGGTAGGTAGCCTAACCTAGGCCACTTAAACCTACCAAGTATGTAACCTAGCTTAGACAACCTAAGCTTACAAGGTAGGTAGCTTAACCTAGGCCACTTAGGCCTACTAAGTATGTAGCCTACCTAGGCCACCTAAGCTTACAAAGTAGGTAGCCTAACTTAGGCCACCTAAACTTATTAAGTAGGTATGTAATCTAACCTAGGCTACCTAGCCCTACTAGGTAGGTATATAACCTAACTTAGGCTACCTAAACCACTTAGGCCTACTAGCTAGGTATATCATTAACCTAGGTTAGGCCACCTAGGTTATTAAGTAGGTAGCCTAGCCTATTAAATAGGTAGGTTAAACCTAGACCTACATAATAAGCTAAGTTATCTACCTAGTATGCCTAGGTTAGATCTATTAATAGGTTAATAAACACATATGTAACCTACTAAATAACATCCAAATTATAGGTAGTTTACTAGGGAGGTATAAGCATAAACCTAGTAAATACCTATAAAACCTTATAGATTATAACATACATGTTACCTAAATACATGCATTTATTATAGGTACCTCTTACTTACTAAAGGTAACCTACCTATAACCTATTTATTTATGTAAGTAATACATTAAAAAATTCAAGTTCATTTAGTACAATATGTTGAAAAAAATTTATGGAAGTTGATTACAATACATTGTTGGTCCAAAATCATGTTCATTACAATTATGTTGTCCAAAAAATCACTTTATGGGGTGGTGGTGCAATGGTTAAGGATTTGAGTCTTCAATGTGGAGGTGAGGAATTCAAATCCCTACACTGGCAACCTAGGTTACTTAGGTGAACTAATTAAGTAACCTAAATTGTAAAGCCTATTAGACCACCTAGCCTAGGGGGCTTGATTTAGCCTCAATGGTTCGGTCTAGCCTAGGTGGCTAAACTAGGTGGTTTAGCCTAGGACATAGGGTTGGTAGGTTTTTTTTTTTGGGGGCATTAATTTGTAGGTTTATTAATTAGATAGGTAGGTAGGTTAATTAATTAATTAATTAAATTTTTCATATTAATTTTAGATAAAGTAATTTAAATAATATATATTTTTGGTCATTGCCCAAATTATATTATTATCACGGTTGTTCAATAAAAAAAACATGGTCAAAAAAATCAACCAAAAAGACCTAGTCAAAATGGTCGGGTCCAAATTGACTTGTCCAAAATGGCATTTTGATCAAGTTGGACATGGGGGTAAAAAAACCATAAGGGGGGTTTTTTAAACCGAAATTCCTGGTTTAAGAAATTGTGATTTCTTATAGTGTATTCCTTTCAATTAATAGATCACCAACATTACATGAAGGGGATTTCAAGGGTGTGATCTAAGGTAAATTGTCAAAACTTATAGTTCATAATTTTAGATATATATTTTTGTCATGTGTGCATTGAATTATGACAAATATAACCCATAACCAAACGTTATTTTTTTATAATGAGTTGTAAAGCTTCTAAATCTATATTTAATCACAACCTATATTCACTACTACAAAAACATGTTATTTTGATTAAAAAATCCAATTAAAAAAGACCCCATTTGGACATGTGTCAAAAAAACCATCTTGTAATTTGGACAAGTCATTTTTGTACCTATTTTGCGTGATTGGGACATGGTTTTTTTTACTAGCAAACTATTGAACTATTTGATTGGTTGTTTTGACTACTTGATAGTGAACCATTTGATTGGTCAAATTTCTACCAAATTTTTTTTTGGATTATTACCATTTTTATTTTTTTGTGTAAGTAAATATAATAGGTAAATAAGTAGGTAAGTAGGTTGTATATAAGTATAGGTCGGTCATAAAAAGGCAAATAAATAGGTGGTAGCCTAACCTAACCTAACCTAATTTACCTTACCTAACCTAACTTAGCCTGCTTATCCTAAGCCTTCAAACATGTATATAAGTTACAAGTATTAGGAATTGAACCCCAAACCTACACAATTATAAACCAAGTCCTAACCAATAGACTACACCATCAAAAGTAATCAACTTTTGTTAAGTTTTTTATTTCACATGTTTATTTCATATCATGAAACATAGTGGTTAAACCTAGGTGACAACTAATGGTTAAATATAATAATTAAATCAAGTGGCTAAACTTAGTGGTTTAATGTAATGGCTAAATTTAATGCTTAAACTTTAATTAAACTTAATGATTAAATCTAATGGTTAAATACAATGGTTAAATCTAATTAATAAACTTAATGCCTACATTTAATGACTAAATTTAGTGGTTAAATATAATGATTAAACTTTGGTTAAACATAATGGTTAAACTTAATTGATGAACTTAATGGCTAAACCTAATGACTAAATTTTGTGACTAAACATAATGACTAAACCTTAGTTAAACATAATGGCTAAACCTAATTGATAAATTTAATGATTAAACTTCATGGCTAAACTTTGGTTAAACCTAATGGTTAAATATAATGATTAAACATAATGACTAGACCTTGGATAAACATAGTGGTAAAACCCAATGGCTAAACTCATGGCTAAATTTTAGCTAAACTTAATGGCTAAATATAATGACTGAACATTAGCTAAACCTAGTGGTTAAACTTAATGGCTAAATTTCATTACTAAACTTCATAACAAAATTTTGGTTAAATTTAATGGCTAAACATCATAACTAAACCTTGGTTAAATGTAATGGGTAAATATAGGCTAAACCTAAATGTTAAATCTAATGACTAAATGTTTATTGATAAAATTTTGGTTTAACGTAATGGCTAAACTTAAGTTAAATTTAATGGTTTAACATAATGGTTAAACCTAGGTCATATCTAATGGATATACTTAGTGGTTAAATTTATGCTAAACTTAGTTCCAAATCTAATGGCCAAACATAAGGATTAAAATTTGGCCAAACATAAAGGTTAAACAAAGGTTAAACTTAGTGGTTAAACATAGTTGTTAAACTTAGGCTATATTTTGTGGCTAAATTTAAGCTAAACCTAATGCCAAATCTAATGGTTAAGCATAGTGGTTAAACTTAGTGATTATATTTTAATTAAACATAATGGCTAAATTTTGGTTAAATTTTGAATAAACTTAGTTTAATAATTACATAATAATTAAATATAATGGCTACATTTAATTGTTAAACTCAGTGGCTAAACTTAGGTAGGTAAGTGGGTGGATAGGTATGACATAAACAATATGCATGTAGGTGGGTAGATAAATAAGTAGGTGAAAAGCTATAGGTAAATAAATAAATAAATAGGTAGGTGGTAGGTAGGTGGGTGGGTAATAGTTAAGTAGTAGTTAACCACGTAAATAAGTGGGTGAGTAAGTAAGAAATAGATACATAAGGTAGTAGACCATGTCACATTTAATTAAAATTATTTTGTTTAAAAATCATTGGCCATCTTCACTAAATGTTCCACTTGATTAAACATCATTGATCATTTTGTTTAAAAATCATTGGCCATCTTGTCTAAATGTTTAATTTCATTAAAAATTATTGACCATTTTGACTAAGGTTATACGACTTGATTATGTGTATATAGTCAAATTAACCATTATAGTCAAGTTAATCAATCAAATAATACATGTGTCATTCAAGCCCTTAGCCTTTAATCAAAATGTACAAGTCCATTAGTCAAAATGACAAATTAGTCAACTTGAACCTTTTAAATAACCATGATTTGTAATTGTGATTAAACACTTAAATTTGCATGCATTGAAATATTCCTACATTTGTGTGCATTAGAATGTGATAACCTTAAACTTATCATGAAACTATTTTTTTAAGATAATGAAACATTTTAATAGAACAAATGGTACACATCACACCCATGAATGAACACATTTATAATATCTTGGGTTGGAAGCACATAAAATGTCAATGAACATTTGTTCTCACTAAACATTAAACTGTAAGGCATGTTTTGATTGTTGGACAATGTTTGGCCATTTGGTCATTAACTCTTATGTGAACTAATCAAACATTTGCTCATGGGGGTGTTTTCGATGGTAGGCATAGTCACCCTATGTGGTCAAACACATACAAAAACACACCATCCATTGAAAACCCATTATGATTGAATTGTGGATGAACCACGATGACTTACCAAGGTTTTACCTCTATCACCTACCATGTAAACTCTCCTATTTTCACCTCAAATTACCTAGTTTACTAAATACCTATGTAAGTGGGTACTTATCATGGGCAAGTAAGTAGGAAATTGTAACAAGTTATTATGTGGGCAGGTAAGGAAACAAGTACTATTAGGTGGCTATTAGGTGGATAGATCCATCTAGACAGTTACCCTAGGGTCAATTTCCATATTGACAAAACAAATTATTATTATTTTCAAAAATTGAATTCATTTTTTAAATTTGAACATATATATTTTTCCATCATCTACTATAATATTGTGACCTAGGGAATAATGTTTTTTCACAAATAAATAATAATTAACAATGTCGTGTATTATCAATGAAAAAGAAATTATAATGTTTTTTGTCTTCTAGGGTTGTCAATTGTTGATTAGAGGTTGCTTGGGTTAATCATTTGGCGTTTTATTTTGCACATTGACATTCCAAGGCTCTAGTTATTAAATCCTTAATAAAAACAATTAATCATAAACATTTTATCAATTGAAGTCCAATTGTTTTGATGTGACTTTGTCAGTGCATAAAATTTCCATAACAATTCCAGTATTGTAATATGTTATTAATGTGCCTAAGTATTTGGCCATTTCGGACTTTGTGCTTAATATTAAACCTTTTTGTTCTTTCATGTCTAACTTCAATTCTTCCTTGATAAAGTTTTGCACGACCCTTTGGATCTCCAAAACATCTTGTTTGCTACCTATAACACTTAACATGGTGTTATTTACATATCAAAGATACTAAAGTCTTTGAAATCTTCTAGGGTTTGGTTTATAGTCAAGTTTATTTGTTTCAATTTACCTACGATGTTTGAGTGCAAAACTAGCTAGTTCTAATTATGAATCCTTACAAAAGGCATTGTCCTTTGGATTAATATGATGTTTCTTCTTATATTCTGCTAACACATGATGCATATCCCTTACAATGTATTTGAATATTAGTATGTTTTCAATATAATAATCTAGTTTACATAAGAAAATATTGGCACAAAGCATAGATATTATAGAGTCTTTTAAAGCCCCTACCTTGTATTATGTTTGATATGTAAAGTTATATATATTAACAAAGCTTGTGTTAAATAGCTTTTGCATAAGATCTTATAGTGCTTTGGATTGCAATACTAGTTTGATTTCTTTAATAAGCAAATTATGATGAAATCAAAAAATTTCAATATTCATTTGTATAAGCCAAAACATTACCATCTACAAATATCGGAGGTCTCAAAGGGCTTGGTGACAACTTTTCTCAAGATGAAAATTGTGGTTTGATTTTTTAAAGAAAGGCTCAAGTAAGGGTTTCACTAATTTTTCCTAAAGTACATTGCACAACTTTGTCAACTATCAAAACAAGAAAAAAAAGACCTACTCCCACCATCCAATTCAAAATGATTATTTGTTTGGCTAGTTTTCAAAAAGTTTGCCTTATCAACTCTTTAGATAGTTTTTCAAAGGCCTTATTAGTCACTTCTACTTTGCTTTTACCATCATTTTGTATGTTTACATTACCTTTTAATCTCTTGTAGCCTTAAGGTTATCTGTTGCAACCCCACTTTGGCCAAGTGTGGGGGTGAAGCCCAACACTTGGAAAAGTTGGAGGTTGAGAGTCTTCCGGGACTCCCGAATGTTCAGAGCTCGAGAGCAAGGGGCAAAACACCTCGCATTGGGGTGTTCTTGGTGTCATTGGAAAGGTCTTGAAACGTAGATATCGAAAATGCCCTCGCATTGGCAATTCGGACATCTGCAGCCCAAGTTATGGGAAAAA
>Ga0116231_10000503_pt1 | contig 68826 bp, 61 predicted proteins | sample S1TSphgellanicum_2_FD_89695 | JGI IMG/M metagenome (GOLD analysis project Ga0116231, IMG submission 89695) | Host-associated microbial communities from peat moss isolated from Minnesota, USA - S1T2_Fd - Sphagnum magellanicum MG | ecosystem: Host-associated > Plants > Peat moss > Unclassified...
AGGGCCAAGAAGTAAAGGGTTGTTTAACATGTAATATGTTTCATAAGTGACAAAATGAATTACAAAATATTGTGATATTATAAAAAGTTGAATTTTACGCCTCTTGTAAACCTTGATTGGATGCCACCAAGTTGTTGGAGACTAGGGCCAAGAAGTAAAAGGTTGTTTAACATGTAATATGTTTCATAAGTGACAAAATGAATTACAAAAAAAAAACAATAGACAAGGAAAACACTTTACCTAAAATTGCACCAAAAGTAAACAAATCAACAAGAAAAAACATGGTTCCTACCCTAACCCAATGAAAAAGATGGACAAATGAAGCATTGGAAGAAACAATGGATGTAATGGAAATAGGTCAAATCTTTTTGAAGAAAATAAGCAAGTTTTAACACGTACCACTAACTTCACTTTCAAATCATTTGGATGGCATAACAAGGTTGAGGAAAGTGGGCTTAAGATATGTGTTAACAAACAAAGATAAAATAATTGTAGCTTAGGTTTTGGGTATGCAAGATTGTGGATTTTCCATTACCTTGCAACAACTAAAGATAATGGTGGTAAAACTCATAACTTAAACTAGACCTATCCCCTTCAAAGATGGATTGCTTGGAAATAGCTAATGGTATTGGTTTAAATGCCAACATCCATAACTCACTCAAGTTGGACTCATTAGCACCTTGTTGTTGGGCACAACCCTTGCTTGGTTCCCACCTTTGTTGGAACATCAATCACCTTTGCTTAATGATTTTGAAACATTTATTAAAAAGTTCTATGGCATTTTTGGAGATTCAGACAAAGAACACACGTCTAAGATCAAAATAAATATTTTTGTCAAAGATAGTGTTCAATTGCGGTATATACATTGAAGTTCAAATAGTTGGTTTGCATCATTGGGTGATGTAACACTCATAAGCTAATTCCAATTTGGGTTATGAGGTGATGTGAAGGACTTGCTACTCACCTTGCCAAACCTTTCAACATTAAATTTTAGGCCATTGCACAAATTATTTGATGTGACAACAAGCTTTTTGAACGTCAGCAAGAAAAGCGCCATGAACCCACATCAACAACACAAAGGAGTTTTGCACCACCGGTAACACAAAAAAAATTCCATTTGCAATGCCAACCTAGCCTTCAATAACCTCATCAAAAGACGACCCCATGCATATTGATAAGACAAGATTCAAGCCTTTCACATAGTAAGAGAAACAACACCGACATACAAATAACCTTTATTTATATTGTGGAAAACTAAGTCATGTTACTCATGAGTGTTCAAAAAAACATGGACCACATGCAACACATGTCATTTCTGTTAGTAATCCACAATTAGAAAAGTCAGAAAACGAACATGTCTAATCTCAATACGGACTATGAGGCTGGATGTTGATGCATCATGTAATGAGAATGGTCTTAGCTTATTTTTAGACCCAACACCATGTTTTTTGATACCGATCATTGTCAAATGTAATAAGCTTATGACTACGGAGGCCTAAGAACGTCTTGATTCTAGCACATGAACATGTCTTATGGACAAAGAATTAGTGTGACAATACAAGTTGGCTTTAGTGGAAAAAAACATTCCAATGCCGGTTGAGGTCATTAATGGTCGGAATCTTTCATCATGACCAGTCAAACATGAAACCGAACCATTAGATGTTACCATTGATTCCCATACCAGTAAGGTTATTTTTAATTTCATTTCATCTCTAAGAATCATGTCATCATTAGATTGTTTTAGCTTGTTTTACACAATCCATGAATGGATTGGCATGGTCTTCATTTTGAAACACCATAACATAAAGCCTTGGAATGTGAAACCCTCGTTAAAAGCATGGAAAATTTGAAGTAGAAGGAAAACCTAGATGGCACAAGATGGCCTAGGTGCCCCAAGCCTTTATTTGTTGGAGCAAAAGCTTTCGTGAAGGTTGCCAAAAAAGGAAATGCATTCTTGATTTATGCTCTTCCCTTACCAAATGATGGCCACGTCCACATGAAATTCCTTCCCAATACCAAGAATTCGAGGATGTGTTTGAAAAGATAAATGTGGGCACCTTGCCCAATCATCAACCATATGATTGCACCATTGATCTTGTGGAAGGAGCACAACCTCCATTTGGACCCATCTATAATTTGTCACAAAATGAACTTGCAACATTTCATGAATACTTCAATGAAAACCTCGAAAAATGGTTCATTTGACATTTAAAATTTCTAATTGATGCCTTTATCTTCTTCTTTTTTTAAATGGTTTTTTGCAAATGTGTGTTAATTATTGTGGACTTGATCGACTCACATCAAGAATCAATACCCTTTGCCCTTGATCTTAACGTTGTTGGACCAACTCAATCATGCCAAAGTGTACACCAAGATTGATATATGTGAAACATACAACTTGGTGCACATTTGAGAAGGTGATGAATGGAAAACAACATACAAAACCCGTTATGACCATTTTGAATATGTTGTGATGCCATTTGGCCTTATTAACGTGCTTGCTATTTTGCAACATCTAACGAATGATGTCTTTCATGAATACTTGGATGATTTCATGGTTTGTTACATTGATCACATCCTCATTTTCTCAAAGAACATGGAGGACCATGAACACCATGTATGTTTGGTTTTGGAGAAATTTCAGGAGGTAAGATTTTATGCCAAATTGGAAATGTGTGAATTCCATCAATTTGAAATGAAATTTTTAGGTTACATCATTTCTGGATATGATATTCACATGGATCTTTGTAAATTTTAGACCATTATTGATTGGGCTATTCCAACTTCTATTTAGGATGTTTAATATATATTTTTGATTTGCCAATTTTTATCAATGTTTCATTGCCCACTATTTTTCAATAGTGGCCCCTCTTACACGGGTGACTAGGAAGGATCAACATTTTTCTTAGGGAATTGAAGATAAAAATGCATTTCAATTTTTGAAGGCACAACTACCCCACTCATGATTCATGCAAACCCTTCCAAACCTTTTGCTAAAACAGATATTTTTTACTTTGTAATAGGCATCATACTCTCACAACATGGAGAAGATAATCTTTTTCATCTTGTCGACTTCCATTTTCAAAAGTTTTCTCTTGCAAAGATTAATTATGTGAGATTCATGATAAGGAACTTCTAACCATCATGGATGCCTTTGAGGAGCGGCATCATTTACTTGAAAAAATTCAACATGAAATCACTATATATTCATACCACAAAAATTTATAATATTTCATGACAATTTGTGTTTTGAATCAATGCCAAGCTCAATGAGCATTCTATTTGTTTTGATTCCAATTTGTCATCACATATCGCCCTAGGCACCAATAAGGGAAAGTTGATGCATTGTTTCATCGTTCGTGTTTTGTGCCTAAGGAAATAGATGCAACCTACTAGTAACAATGTGATGTCATTTTCAAGCTTGAACATTTTTGACTTCAAGCATTATCGGTAATTCCTAATGACACAACCCTTCTTTATCAAATTCGTGAAGATTTGAAGAAAAACCCTCTTGGTATTGGCATCCAAGGCCAATTAAGGATTTACCATCAAATCCAAGATTTTTTTAATGATCATGTTACGTTTGAGTTTTAAAATGGTTTATTTTATCATGATGATATTTTGTATGTTCATGATGGCCCTACACGATTTCAAGTTTTCTAGGCTAAACATGATGCTTTGGTTGCAGGCCATTTTGGATTAGCAAGACCATGGAGTTAATGTCTTGAGATTATTGGTGGCCATAGCTTTGGAAGTATGTGAAGGAGTTTCTTGGATCTTGTGATGTTTGTGTTCAAACAAAGAATCTGCATCATTGTTCTCATGGTCTCCTTCAAACATTATTGATCCCTACATCCCCATGGTCTCCAATTTCCATGGACTTCATCACAAACCTCCCACCTTGTAGTTCTTATGACTCCATCTCGGTGGTGGTGGATTATTTGATGAAGATGGCTCATTTCATTTAATGTACCAAAATAATTACTAACAAAGGAATAACCATGTTAGTCCTTGATCATGTTTTTCAATATCATGGTCTTCTTGAAGATATCATTTCTTATCGTGGGCCTTAATTTGCATCTAAGTTCTGGAATCAATTATTTGAACTTTTAAGTGTGAAAATGAAGTTGTCATCAACTTTTTACCCCTAAATGGATGGGCAAACAAAACAAGTCAATAAAGTCTTGAAGTAATATTTATGGTGCACAACCAATTATCATCAAGATGATTGGTCAAAACTTTTAGCCATGGCAAAGTTTGCTTGCAATAACACAATGCATTCATCAACCCAGCAAACATTTTTTTTTTTGCAAATCATGGTTTAGACCCCAAGTTTGACATTCAAGGTGTGCACAAAGTCATGAATCCAACAACTATAGGTTGAACCATGTGGTTAATGGATGTTCAAACTCAACTTGTATTTAACCTTAAAGAAGCGCAAAGGTGATATGAGAAGAATGTTGATGAACATCGAAAGGAATGTAACCTAGCTTCAAAATCGAGGACCAAGTTTGGCTTCAATGACAACATATCAAGACAACAAGGCCATTAGAAAAAGTTGGATAATCAGAAGCTAGGTCCATTCCTCATTGTGAAACCAATTAATGTCATGGCTTTCCAACTCAAACTTCCAAATTCTATGAGATTCCATCTTGTGTTTCACATTTCCTTGTTGCAACCTTACCATGCATCTACCATTCCAAGGTAGTTGCACACTATTCATCACCATTGTCATCATCCACCTCCAAATCATCATTGTGTTTCTACTTTTTTGTAGGTCCTGAGTCTAATCTAGCTTCTCCACCTCCTTCTAAAGACTACACGTTAACAAGTTCTAAAGATTCATCACAACCATCTTCCTTATTAGATGTACTATGAAACCTTGTGTCATCTTGTCCAAGTTCTAAAATTTCCAATGAATCAAGGTTTGACTCCAATTATAATTCCTTCCTTGCAATACTAGGTTTTGTTGCTACTACTTTAGTACTTGAGGATGCACCAAAAGGTGTATACTACCCACACTAGGACTCACATTGGGTGTTCCAAATATCACATTAGGAGGGACAAGCATAGTGGTTGCAGCTTTGAAAATTGATGGTTGCATTCCTGACACAAAATATGAACAAAGTTAAACCTACTACCCATGCTACAAGCAAAGAAGTTCATGAATAAGGTGAAATTGATATTAATGTACAATGATTTAAAATATGGGTATTTAGTCACCCCTAAATAGAATTGTAAAAACTTTCTTAGAGGTACATATTAGACCTCTACAACAAGATTATTAAAAGACAATGTTAAATGAAATTATACATGGACAACAATATATGTACACAATAGTTTAGGAAGAACAACATAAGAAGGAATTAACTGGATTGGCAATTAAGGAAACAACTTTCACAAAAGAAATAAAAAGCTAAAAACACATTAAAAAAATTCCAACCAAGCCATAAAGATTGAAGAGCCAAACTTGGAGATTATTGTAGTTCAATATGTAATTACTTGGTGTTGTTGTATGATCGATTTGTAGGCCAAGAAGTGATTGAGCTCGTAGAAGTTTTGGATGATGTTGTGAATGGTATGCAAAAATGGCATATTGAATAAACCAAAGGATACCAAAACAATATAATTGAACTATTGGAGACATTATGTCTAAAGGAAGAGGATGAACAATTAGATGAAGAAGTAGAGATTTTAAAGGTAAGGCGTACACTTGTGTTATTGTTAGTAGAAACGATTCCCCACACAACATGAGTTGAAAAAACAATAAATCCACCGATGGAATTAGTAGATGAACAAGCAACAACGATAGTTGTTGTGGAAAATACCTCTTTAGTAGTCCACCAAGAGAAGGTGTTGGTTGACCTAGAACCACTACGTCCAAATATGTTGGACCTAGGAGAGGAGTAACTTGTAATGAACAATCATGATGACATGGTTTTTGAAGAAAGTGAACAAGGCATAATGGTAACTGGAAAAGGATGTAGTCATAAGGAAACATTCATGGAGCATGAAAAAGTCAAACCTTCACAAGTGGAAATCCCAATTGTGCAAACCATAACTCTAGAAAAAACTTGTGTAAAACATTGGATCTTCCAAGAAATAATGAAAAGAAGACAAATCCGTAGTCTAAATTCACCAAGAATGGGTGTTCCCTTGTTGGCATAACAAATTCAATTAGACATTGCAACTTTCAATGACTTATTACACATTCTCATGGAGGTCAAGTACATGCTACCTACATTTCCAAACCCAAAAAGTTATTATATTGTATATTGGTTGCAAACTTGTTTGTGAATAGGTTTGACACCACCCATGATTAAAGTGAGAGTCACAAAAAAGGAATTTTTCACTATGCAAGTAATTAATGGCTTGGAATTCAAAAAGTACTCGAAGTACAACCTCCTCTAGGGGTACATCATTTATAATGAACCCAAAGGTTATGTAAGCTTATAAGGAGAAATTGGGTGTTTAAAAGTGTATGCATTACAATATTATTGTTGTTTAAAGGTTGCTTACCAGCATTACCATGATTGAATGCAAATAATGCAATTGGGAGCTCTAATTTTCACCATGCAATTTCCCAATTGGCCAAGATTAAATGTTGTGGATTATGCCCGAAAATGACCAAATTAGTGGAAAGTAATAATGTAAATTTACCAAGAATTGGCACAAATGAAGAAATTGGGTATTGACTTGCCATTAATTGTTTAAAGGTATGGGCCAATCGAGAAGGGATGCGCAATGGGCATTTGGGTAATGATCCTCTCAACTTGATTATTCCCATTCATCATATGTGTCATTGGGCATTCAAACATAAGTGGCCCAAAGTGAGTCAGAGTACATTACTAGATGTGTTTACCTCGCCCACTAGAGCCCAAACAAAGAAGAAAATACATCTATGAGGAACCATTGACCTTCACCAATGATGATGAGTCATCCTTGGATATTGAAATTGAAGACTACCTACTTATAGGTGAAGAAATATCACGAACCAACTTAGAAGATGAGGAGTTGGCACCTAACAACAACAAAAAAAAGAAATTAAGGACACCTACATTACTACAGAAAAACATGTAGTCAAAATGTCCACAAAAAACATGATTGGTCAAATTTCTACCCAATATATATATTAGATTACTACCCTCTTTTTTTTTTGTGTAGGTAGGTCTATGTAGGAAGGTAGGTAAGTTGTAATAAGTTTAGGTAAGTCATAAAAAGGCAAGTAGGTAGGTGGTAGCTTAGCCTACCTAACCTAGCTTCCATGCCCTAACCTTTTAAACATGTATATAGGTTACAAGTATTAAGAATTGAACCCTCACTTCCCCAATGATAAACCAAGTCTTTACCAATGGACTACACCTTCCAAAGTTGACAAAACTTATCAAATGTTTTATCTCATTTGTTTATTTCAATCATTATTTATGTAGGTAAGTAAGCAAGGTAAGTAATTAGTAGGTAGGTTGCATGATGTTTGGTAGGTAGAAGGGTAGGTAAGCAAATAGCTTATAGTCCATAGGAAATACATAGCTAAATAGGCAAGTGGGTAGGTAGGTAGGGATTTTAGATGGTAGCTAGATGGGAAATAGGAGGTTGGTGGATACATAAGGATGTAGGATGGTAGGTGGATAAGTAGATAGGTACTTGTAAATAGGTAGGTAAGGGTGTAAAATGGTAAGAGGGAAATAGGAGGTAGGCAGGTAGGTAGGGTTGTATGATGGTAGGTGGGAAATAAGAAGTAGGTAAGTAGGTAGGGTTTTATGATGGTAGGTTGGAAGTAAGAGTTAAGTAAGTAAGGTTTTAATACGGTAAGTGGGAAGTAGGAGGTAGGTAAATAGGTAGATAAATAAGTAAATACGTAAGGATGTAGGATGGTAGGTGGGAAATAAGAGGTAAGTAGATAGGTAAATAAGTAAATAGGCAAGGATGAAAGATGGTAGGTGGGAAGTATGAAGTAGGTAGGTAGGCATGTAGGATGGTAGGTGGGAAGTATGAGGTAGGTAATTAAGTAGGTAGGTAAGTTTGTAAGATGGTAAGTGGGTAGGTATGTAAGTAGGCCTGCATTATTGTTTTGTTTAGTTAGTAGTTATCTTTACCAATTAAAAAGCATAGGATGTCCCATTTGACTAGAACACCATTGTCCAACTTAAGTAAATGTTCCAATTGACTAAAAGCCATTAATCATTTTGACAAAGGTGGTCATTTTTTTGTTCAACTTGGCTAGATGTTCAATTTGACATATAATCAAATAGGTCACTTTAGTCAAGTTTACCAGTAAAAAATACACATGTCATTCAAACATCAGGCCTATAGTCAAAATGTATATGTCCACTAATAAAAATGACATGTTAATAAACATTGACCTTTTGAAAAACTATGAATTGTAATAATGTTAACCAATCTTCAATGCCATCACCAATTTGCAACAAGTTGAACTTTAATTAATTAGATCACTCCACTTGTTCCTCCTAGACCAACTTATGAAACATTCCAATATGCAACACAAAACAACTAACATCAAAGGTGATAAATTGTATGAAGACATGACAGTTGTAAGAGGGGGATAATGTTAAGGAAAGGAATTAGCCATTAAGAAAAATAGAACAATGCATAGGCAAGTACATTGAAACCTAGCAAGGTCTAAACACGTACTTAACATGTACATTTAGTATCTAATAACTTTGCAAACTGATCATGATTCATTTGGAAGTTCTAACTTGTTATTTGTGGTCATGATTAGAAATGAATGGTTGCATTTTTTGTAGACACAATGCCAAGATGTGCTCAATGTGATAAAGGAAATGTATGGGCATGAAACACTTACCATGATTCTTATTCGCCACAAGTTTTCCCTCTTTCACAAAAACATTCATAATTTTCTTTCATGGGTCTCTAATGCTTATGAGATGAAGGCTCAGCACTTATGTCTTGTGTTGGGACACATTATCCCCTATTTCCTTTTAGTGATCTCATTTTTAGATACTAGCTGACAAAATGTTAGCCAACTAGATGCAAGTCAGTTATATGCAAGTTGGCTATATGTAAGCCAATTTGTAAACATGCCAAGTAATGAAGGGCATTTGGCTATTGATACGGTGTAAGTTGAATAAAAGAAAGTGGCAAAAATGGTGTAGTCAATTAGTAGGTAGTTAGAATGGTTACAGAAGTTGTTTAAACATAACCATTTAAGGTATGTATGTAAGGATTAGAGGAAGACTAAGGGGGGGTTGGCGAAGAAGATTTTATAGAGTCACTAATGATGTTTTTTTGTATTTATGTCTAATGAAGGCAAAACTTCAATTTTTGAAAAAATGATTATTGTGCCATGCATTGAAATATATAAGGTGAAATTATCAAATGTGGAGGGAATTTGGATGGGGGCTTTATATAAATTTTGTAAAGGAAGGTTAACAATAATGTAAGCTTGCATGAGTAAGTCTTAACCTTTGGGTACGTGGTATTTAGAGGTATGTAAGGGACAAAAACCCAATAGCTATATAGTAAGGAGAGAATATTTAGAAAAAAATAGTTAACATGGACCTCCATTCCTTTGGGGAGGCATAACTTTTGCATTTCTCAACCAAATCACTTGATTTTTGTGGGTATGGATCTGCCAAAGGTGAGGCACAAATTATTTTTGGATATTATGCCTCCAAAACCTTCATAGTGCGCAATTTTTTCTAGAGTCTTTATGTGTTTGGTGACTAACTTAACTACTTAATTTTTTTAATGGAAAATATATTTGGAAACCATCCAAAGGATAGCCTAATTATGTTTTGAATTAAAATTTTCTTTTTTTTGTAATTGCATTTAGGGCAACTAAACTTCCAAGAAAACACAACTCAAGATTTGAAGTTTCAATATTAAAGGGATTAGATGTTTAAATCATGATTGAAGTTTTGAGACAAATAATTAGAACATAGACCTCTTGAATAATCATGGTGCCTAATTGCAAAAAAGATGAATACCAAGTAGGTTGTCTTGTTTATGTATGTTGTTCTGAAAACTTAAAGGGGAAGTTGAAGATTTGTCATAAATTGAATGGATTAAAAAAATTCCTAGTCTCAACCATACTTACCCTTAACTTCAACGCCCATCTATTAAAAAGCTGATATTGTTATATACATTAACATATCATTTGCGCAAGTTTTCATCTCAAATGCCCAACATGTACAACCAATAGATAGCCCACAATTTTCACCATATTTATTTGAACAATTCATTTAGTTTCAAAGCCTTCATTTTGGCATTGGTTGCTTTCACATTAAAGCCTAGGGTGGCAAATTATGTCATTCTTTTGACCATATTAGATGACACATTTCAAGATTCCACATGGTATTTAAACATGACATGAAACTTATTACAAAACCCTTCAACTATTTGCAAAGACTTTGCATGTGAAATAAAGTTGCATGGGGAGTAGAGGCCCACTCCATTGTAATTGCATTCCAAGCACTTAGTAAAAAAAATGTGACCCATTCCACTGGTAGGCAATAGTGGGAATTTTTTATTTTAAAAATAATTACAATTAAATGCATGCCAATGGTATTTCTAGAGTGGTCCACTAGGAGACCATTGGACATAATGTCTAGTGGTGTTGTAATGATTTATGTTGGGGTTGGATGTACTCCACTCAAATAAATTTGAATGGAGTTGTTATAGCGGAAAACGACATGATCTACTATAGTGTGGAGACATGAATTTTGGGTACCCCAAGCATATCCATGTTGGCACAAGTAATATATGAATCCTTATAAGTTGTGGTTTTAATTTCAAATATGATCAAAATAAACCCATTACCATTAACATAATTTTCATGAAATTATTATGGGTGTGATTTAAAATAATGATACATAGTTCTTTAATGTTATATTTGTTATATAATGAACAAGTCAAAATTATATTATGACATGTGAAATTAAACTGAAGATAAACCTTACACAACTTTTTTTGAACCTTTATTAGTTTTTAATTTAACATTAATAATACATGATGTGAATATATAAAATGAAGTAAATCTTACACCAAAAATATTATTCTAATTTAGTAAGTTAAAACTAATTAATGGCATAACATACGTGTACGAAATGTGGAACTATGTTGTTAATTATAAGTCCCACATATGTTACATACCAATGTTTCCATGGAATAATTTTAAACATGTTTAACCCCAGAATATACAAAATATCAACCCACAAACCTCACATTCTATTTACATATTTATACCATTTTCATTTTTTATGTATAAACCAAATCTTAAGTTCAAACTTCAAACACATCAATCTATAATCCATTTTTATTTTAACATGTGGAGTTATTAATGGTTATACTTTAGAATTTGATCCCACATTTTTCATGCAATAGTTTACTTCTCTGAACTATAATTAATATGTACAATTCAAGGTTTTCCACCTTCATGCCATTATTATTTTGTAAAGAAAATGCAATATTTTTTGTTAGTCTTATTTGTTAGTTACAATTGAATGTTATTTTGTTTTGAATGCACATATAGGTGCTAATAAAAAGGTATTTCATTTTTTTTAAAAACAAGTTTTGTGCCTTAAAAACAAAATTGGTTGAAAAAAGTCATATTTTTAGATTGTAGAAAATAGTCTAAAAACCTTAAATATTTGTTTAAAACCCTAGAAGCAAGCTAAACAACTATATTATGAAATGATTATGTGTGTATATTGGAATGAATTAAAATTAAAATTATAATATTTTTATTGGATACTAGTTTTGCTCACCATAATGGATCAAATATATGTTAACGATTATTTATTTATTTATTTATTTATTTGAAAAAAAATGGTAAACCCAACTTAAAAAGTTGTTGGCACCTTCAAATCAAGCTCATTGGCAAAGGGTCAGCAAGAATTTCATTTGTGCTCTAGTAGGTATTGTGAAATGAACACTATGAGTAAAAATGAATGGTTTAGCATGTGCATAATCTTGGGTGCTTTCATCTCAATGTTAAAAACCCAACCTAACACGTGTTTTGACAATTTAAAAAATCGAAGTTCCAAAACACAAAATAATCTAACTTTCTATAAAATATAAAGGTGAATTAATATATTTTTGTGTGATTAAATTATTTTAAATCATAAGCTCCACATCATTATATGTACTCATACCAAATTTCAAGTTCATCTATGAAATTTACAATTCCTTATTTTTCTTTTAATATATTTATGTGTAGTGAAATAGTTGTCTTGAAAAAAAATTCAAGGCATCATTTTAAAAATTAAATAAGTGAAATAGTTTTTATTCTAGAGTTCTTTGTATCAAAAGTGCTATATACAAGAGTAAAATTGCATTCCAAGTAAAAACATATGGGTCCAAAGTTTCAACTAGGTTGCTAATTCTAAGTCCCACATATGTTACATATTATTGTTTCCATGGAGAAACTTAAAGTATGCTACCCCAAACTCTACAAAACATCAACCTACAAACCTTACACTCTATTTACATTCTTATATCATTTTCATTTTTGAAGCATAAACCAAAATTTTAAGTTCAAGTGTCAAACATGTTTGTAATCCATTTTACAATTATACTTTAGAACTTGATACCACATTTTTCATGCAATAGTTGATTGTTCATAACTAGAACTAATATTTACAATTCAAATGTTTTCTACGTTTAAGCCATTTACTATTTTGTAACAAAAAATCAAGATCTTTTGTTAGTCTTTGTTGTTAGTTACAATTGAACTTTATTTTGTTTTGAATGCACATATAAGTGCTAATAAGTGAAGGTATTGCAATTAAAAACAAAATTGTGCCTTCCAAATAAAATATATTGGAAAAAGTAATATTTTTGGATTGTAGAAAATGGTTTTAAAACCTTAGATGCCATCTAGGCAACTATATTATAAAATGATTGTGTGTGTATATTGGCAAAGGGAATATTATGTGTTAAACATTCTAGACTACCTACATAAAACAAAAATTTGAGAGGGTATTAAATGAGGGAATTTTTTTCCCCCCACCCTATTATTACTTAATTTTGTCATATGCACATATTTTAGTTTCCCTATATTTTTTATTATTATCCAATTTAATACCCTATATTCATTTAAATTTTTAGTTTAGGAAGCTTAGAAAATAAATGAAGATTTTTCTTTTAAAAGGGGATGACTTGCACATTGAATTGGGACATGGAAACGTAATTGCCTAAATACCTTTTAGGAAGTCATCTCACTATGGTAGGATTGCAATTGGTCAATATTGCAATTTTCATTACAACTTAAAGATATGAAATTATAAGATTAGACAACAATATGTCAATATAATTTGTAATTTGAGATATGAATATTGTCCAATGCAAGTTCAATCCTTAGTTAACTCCTAATACACAAATGGAAAATAAGAACTAGAACAAGAGACCTAACTTGAAAACAATTCCTATGATATTGCAATGTAACATGTTTAAAAACTCACATAATCATGATTAAATATAAATTAATTGCTTTTAACCCATTATACATGAGGGGTCTAGCAAGTTTGTTACAATGCTATTAATTTTGCACTTCATTTTGTTGTTGTTGATGATTCATTGTGATTCAAAACCACTATCTCATCGACCCTACACTATGAAATATTTCATAAAGATATATGAATTTGATACTCAATTGTTTAGGAAACTAAATAGTACACTGAATGAAAAATGAAAATGAGAGATAGACATGAATCAAAATAAAATTATCATTCTAAGACAAAGTTGAACAAACTTGCTTTCCAAAGGAGGAATTAGCAATAAAACAAAATCAAATAAAACTTCGATTGATAATAGGTAAAAGATGCAATATTTAACATACAAATGGAAAACAATACATGAGATCTTGATACAAGCTCACTTGTAATCTACTAATTGAACTTACTAACAATTAATATATAAATATTATATATAGGATTACTGTATTATTTATTTTATTTCTATTTAAAAAGAAGAATAAACATATTAAAAATTATAAATTTTACCCAAAAAAAAATATACACGACCTTATTTTTTTACTCACATATTTTATAAATTCAAAAAAAATTGAACCAAGGTTAGTTCAATATTAAACCAATTCTATATAATGAAAATAATGATGTATGTCTATTTGTATTGTTCATATCTCCCTATTCAAGCCTACTCACCAAGATGGAGATGAAAGGACAAATTGACATGTGCCTTTTCATGTCTATGTTATGTAGTATATTAAAATAATGTAATAATATATCTCTTTCAAGCCTATTTACTTAACCCCTTTTTGGGCATATACATGGACATGAAAAGATGTCACATAAATAATGATGAACTATAGAGAACCATATGGGACCATAAGAGGGGGGGGTGGGAGGGGGTTTGGAAAAAGGGAGAAAGACAGGCAAAGGCAATTTCACTCATTTAACTAATAATAGAATATCAATTATATATTTCTTATAATAAAGGTGCTATATTTAAAATACTTATTTATTATTTATTTTCTGGTTGCACCCCTTCAAGGGGCCCTGTGAATGATTCTTCAAAAGAGATTCTGGTTTCACTTCCAGTTCTGGTCCACTTCTGAGCAACCCAGACCAGACCAGAACCAGAATCAGACTGGAACCAGATGTGTACCACAGTGGTTAGGTAGGGAACTGGAACCCAACAGAGAACAGTATCCTGACCACTTATCATCCATCCATCCATCCTTCATTCATTCATGGTGCAATCAAGGAGGGTTGCTGGTTCACTCTAGCCACATGTAATGTGTAGCTTCACAACCAGTGTACCACTCGTCCAAAGTGTGTAAAGTTCCACCTAACTTTGTTTTGTCTCAAGTTGTTGCCTGCAAAATGAACGATGAGCAATGCCCAAGTTACACATAGACTTTGCGGCGCCTCAGTGACCACTCAGAGTCATTGCACCAAGTGCAATGACTCTTTACATGGAAGTACCATAGTACCTTGGCAGCTTCAACACTAATCATATTATTGTCAGAAATGTTGAAAAAAGGTTCTATTTTTATTTATTTTTAAATATTTGCAAACAACAAAATTTTGTGAAAGAAAGAAAAGACTGAATCTTCAAGGATAGTTCATTTTTCGAAATGAAAAAAAAATCAAAAATAAAACTAATGAATTATTGTATAGACATGTGTCAAAGTTGCCAAGGTATATGTATGAGGGTACTTTGGTTTACCATAATTCTAGGTGAAGCATTTCCCCTGCTAAATCAGGCACTTGAGATTTGTCTGGAGTCTCTACTGCATGATGGATGATTCATGCATGGCTTCGGCAGCATTTGTTTATCTTCTTCCTTTTGGAGATGTGAGGGGGAGCTCTCAGCTGGGTGCTACAGCACAGGTCAATCTGCAGCTAGCTAGCTAGCTATCCCCACACCATCAGGCAACCTCTTTGGTGTCGTGGAAGCAGCGTTGTAGTGTGCAGACAGAATGCTGCCGTGAGAGACAATGATAGACATTTCTGTTACTCATTTCTTGATTTACCTTCATTAAGCCACAAAGGTGCTGCTTGCTCTGCCTATTCATTATTATGCAGCTCAAGATGATTAGCAATTGCATGGGCTTCTTCTTCTTCTTCACAACATTTGCTGAATGACTTTGGCAAGTTTCTTGTGACACTAGTAGTTATCCATATAAAAAAGTGCCCTCGAACTTTTGTCGAAACTGGGGTTGAAATGAGATAAATCAGGACGAAACTTCATTGTATACAGGAAACAAACAGGGAATTAAACTAGTTTTCTCACTTTTAAATTTGGTCGTCATAGGAGTTTCACCCCCAATTTTTGGAGTTGCCGTACCTGCTGCTGCAGCTTCACTGCTGCTCATATTCTTCAATCAAGCTTTGTGGGAATAAGATCCTGCAAATCATCTCAACTGATGATAGCCAGTTTCATAAACAGTACCCAATTTGGCTCACTTTTTGACCACACTCAAATTGGGGTTGAAACAGCTGAACTGATGATAGCCAGTTTCATGAAATGGTACCCAATTTGGCTCACTTTATGACCACACTCAAATTGGGGTTGAAACAGCTGAACTGGTGATAGCCAGTTTCATGAAACGGTACCCAATTTGGCTCACTTTATGATGACACTCAAATTGGGGTTGAAACAGCTGAACTGGTGATAGCCAGTTTCATGAAACGGTACCCAATTTGGCTCACTTTATGACGACGCTCAAATTGGTGTTGAAACAGCTGAACTGGTGATAGCCAGTTTCATGAAACAGCACCCAATTTGGCTCACTTTATGACCACACTCAAATTGGGGTTGAAACAGCTGAACTGGTGATAGCCAGTTTCATGAAACAGTACCCAATTTGGCTCACTTTATGATGACGCTCAAATTGGGGTTGAAACAGCTGAACTGGTGATAGCCAGTTTCATGAAACAGTACCCAATTTGGCTCACTTTATGACCACACTCAAATTGGGGTTGAAACAGCTATCTCATTTTAGTATTTATCACTTGGATGATTTCATTAAGCTAACATACTTATTTATTGGACCATTGTCAAATACTACTTGCCTCAATATGGGCAACTATTATCCCATAAGTGATGAATTTAATCCAAAAAGATTTTGCAAATCCATGATTACATGGTTTCACTTAATTTTAAAACTCCATCTGTGGTTGTTGAAGCCTTAATGAAATGCACTTGGTGGGTTACTCATGTTTTGTTCACACAACACAAAACAACTAACAAAAATGAACTTGTGTTTATATTCATGTGCCTTAATGTGTTGGTAGGTTGGTACTGTTGTATCATGATTTATTTCAATTTTGTAAATAAGAAAATCAGATACAATCCCACCATTCAAATTAATGTGCAACAAGTTGGTCCCTTTTGGAACCTGGAGTGGAGGTAGGCCTAGTGCTCAATATTTTTGAAGGGTATTAGTATTTTTTTCTTTTTTAAATGTTGGGTTCATTTTTTAATTTTTTTTTCTAACAAGTAAATTGGATGTGCAATGCATGGTCATAGTCAAGAAGGAATAAACACAATTTTATTTCAAAACCCTTTTAAATTGATGTTCAATAAATTGACAATTATTGGGTTATTTTTATTGCCAATGTAATTAAAAACTGTCCATATAATTATGATAAAATAATTCAAATGTTGTGAAAAAAAGGCAGTAAGAAAAAATCTATAGTTTGAAAATGCTTGAAATGATGCCATGTGGTGCTTTGAAATTTTAGATTGTGTTTTGAGCCCTCATGCCTACCCCCACTAAACATCTAAACCATACATTTTGTGGAATACTATTTTGGCATCAATGTCCAACAGATGTGGTGCCCATGCACTAATCTAATTACAATCGCCAATAAATAAGCCAACACTCTTTGTCATTGTTTGGAAATTTTGATTTTGATTAATTAGAATATTTAAGTACATTTGAAGAAACACCATGACAACATTGTTGTAATATGAACATGATATATCCTTGCAACATTTTTGTGGCACTCAGTTTTTCCACCTAAAGAATATCACAACATTGGCATGCCCTAAACCCCAAAACCTTTTTCTCTAAAAACCTTAAACCCTAATGGAATTTTAGGGCTTAGGGTTTTTGGTTTTTTAAGGGTTCCTTAAACCCTTAAACACTAATGGGATTTTAGGGGTTTAGGTTTGTTAATGGGTTAAAAAATTTAGTGTTGGGTTGTTCTCTCCTTTTTTATAAAAACCATCGATTCTTGTTCTTCCCAACATTTGAAAAAATTAACTCGGTTTTTTTATAAAAAAAATTAGACTTACAATAATTAATTGGGTTATCATGTTTTTTAATATTTTAATCAAGCCAATTCTCAAACAATGTGATTCTCAAAAATGTGATATTCATTAGTTTTCATATCCAGTTTTCACAATTTGGATCTCAATTTTATATTCATTAAAAAAATCTCAACTAATTTTTTGAAAAAAATACTAACAAACTTGTGTAAATAATGATGAAAATGTTACATGATTCTTTTTATAATAAATTTTATTTCAAAAATCTCATCCCTTTCAAATGTTCCTTCAAATTCTTGCAATTTGTCCTTTAACTTTGTATCAATTTCAATTAATTCCATCGGTTTACAACCAATCCTAGGATCATTGGGCCAATTTTTGTTCAAAAAATTTAATGTATCTAAATTATCCAATTGCAAATGACATCTTTTAATAATAATAAGTATTCATGTCAAAGAAAAAATCCTTTTAGTCTCAATTTGTGAACCAACAATGCTTAAGATTTGACAAGCAAGGAATCCAAATGTAAGAAACATAGATTCATGCTTCCCTCGGCATTGAAAAAAATGTTTAATATCTTTTGCATTCATTTGAAACCTTTTGAAAATGAGAAGTTCCATGTTGATAGGCTCTTTCAAAGGTTCATTTGTGTTTATTGTCATTTCAAAAATGTCCAAATTATAATCTTCATCAACGCTTGGTCAATAGTGGCATTTTCAAACAAGGGATAAAAATGATGTTAACATTTTAATAACATGAAATACAAGATTCTTCTATCATATTCTTCAATAATGGCCCTACCTTGTTTAATGCCACTAAATGAGGACACTAAATATAAGTTTTTGAACTTAGAATCCAACATCAAAGACATGATGTTATGAACCTTCTTTTTTTCATAGTCTTTTTTTTTAAATTAAAAATTACAACATCACAAATTATGATTTTTTAACATTAAAAGCTAAAAAAACCTAATTCAAGAACAACGATGGACCCCTGTTCCATAAAATTATTTTAAAAAACTAAAATTCTAGTTTCTTTTCACAATTTTAAACAAATGAGATGACAATTTTTAAAGCATCACTTCACAATCAATGTCATAAACATACACAATAAGAAAAAGGACATCAACAATGATTTGAAAAATGTGCCATGACAAAGGAGAAGGCATTCATGCAATCATTTTAACATAAATTTTTTTATTTTTGAAATTACAATGCTCCTTGGAAAAGGATAATTTTGTTAGCAAATTTACAAAAGATAAAATAATTTGTTAGAATTTAAACTAATAATTGAAACTAATTACAAAAAATACAACATATATATATTTCATTGCAACAACACATTAGATTAAAAAGTTACTTTTTTTTCATTGGAATATTCAACTTCTTTAGGGCCAAATGAAATTCAACACATTTTTGTTTCATTCAAGTGTTGATCTTTTTTAGATTTTCGGGTCATGTTATACACTTTTATAGATCTCCTTGTGTAATCTTAATAGAAACATATGTCAAATATTTACAATTTTTTTCATTTGTTGTGGCATATTAATAAGCTTTGAAAAATGCATGCCCAAAACAAGTGCCTTGATGATTTTCCTCCAAACCTAAAATGTCACAACTTAAAACTATGTTTAATGTAACAATCATTATGTTTAAGTTAGATCCCTCATATTTCACATAAACAATAATTTTTTTCTCGAGTTATATTTTTGTAATAACTCAATCAAGTTTCTGATCAAAGTATTCCCATGTATATTTGTAGATTCAAAAAGACCAAATGTAACATGTTTTGGTTACCAATCAATTCCAAAAAGTTAATCACAAGGCAAATATCTCATGAGTACCTTTTGATATCCATAAATCAAAGCTTGTTGTTGCAAAATTACATTCTACCAAAGTTAGTAAAACATACGAATGCTTTTTTTTTTTCACCAACTCAAGGAGCATTTGTTGTGAAAATTGTTTTTTGGAAGGAAATATAAGTCTTTGACACAAATTTCAAACATAATGGTTTCATCCATAGACATTGGTAAATGATTTTTAACAATCAACAAGCCCATGTCCTCAATAAACAATTTTTGCTACATATGATCCTTTTGGAAAAAATATTTGGCAACACAAAAATTGATAATTGCATTGCCATATGAATTTGCTAGGTTATTTCTCCATTTCTCTTTTCAATGGATTGTTCATTTCCTCTTCAACATTTTTGTAATAATAAAATGGTACATATTCACTTTTTTATTAATGATATTATCTCATTTGATGTATTGTATAAGATTGGGCCTTTCCTTTCTTGAGTTTTAGGGTTACAAAACAATATTGGACTATTGTACAAAAAATACATCTCATGGTTAAAAACATTTCACATCAACGTCTTTCTTATCATTCACACCAAAAAAACCCAACATAATTTTTTTTTACCATGTGACTTCCAAATTGTTCTTTGAGCATACAATTTTATTATTTTATTACTATTATTTTCAATTTCTGGATTTTGGTTGGTTTTTATTTGAATAATTGGGGTTTATTTCACATTCTTGCAAACATTTTTCTTCCATCACATCATTCACGAACACTTCACATGCATTTTCACTTATTAGATTTTCATTTCAAAAAAGTGGACCATTTTCAGTTTTCACAAAAAATGCAAGTTTGAGATGAAGAAAAAAACCAAACAATTGTATAATAAACCAAAACACTAAAACTTGCCCTACAACCTTCAATGAAAGCATTTACAAAAGGATTTATAAATTATTCAAAAATTTCCTCAAATTTTGTAACAAATATATGCAAATTGAAGATGATTATGTTTATTTTATTTATTTATAATTATTAAACAAACCAACAATAAACCTTGAAAAAAAACTTCAAAAAACTAAAAAAACCAAAAAACAAAAAGGAAAATATGACAAATATATAACAAAAAATTAAAAGACTCACATTTTTTTCCTTTGTTTCTAATCGTAAAAGAACTTCACCACCTAAACAAGGCAATGGGCAAGGGTAGAACCTCACCATGTAACACAAGGGGGAAATGGCAATGGTGAGTACTTGTTAGTGGGAAATGTACAACATGATGGACCACCAACACACCACCTACAAGGTGATGGTGATGGGGGTAGTACCTCAACAAAACACTTGTAATGAGAGTAGCAATGCAAAAAAAACATAGGGGGGAATGGTTCAGGCATGTACCTAAGAATGCAATGAACATCACCAACAATAGCATTAGTAATGTGACAAACTAAAAATAGCACCATTAACATTATTGGTGCTATTAAAAGTAAACTCAACATCAACACCAACAACATGACACAATGCAACGAACCAATAGTCATGCGACAAACCAATAGCAACATTAGCAATGTGAGAGAGCAACACAAAGGAGCAATGTGAGAATGTGAGAAAGCAACACAAAGGATGAATAGGAAAAAAAAATTCCTAATCGTGATTAGGAACAACTAACCCCAAAAGGGGTTTTATACACTTGGGTGCCACCTATCAACTAACTTAATATAATTATTAACTTGAGAACCAAGTTTGGGTTCTCTCATAGAACTAGGTAAAAATGGAAAACAATAGGCTAAAAACCATGTCAAATTGTGTTCAAAATTGCACGTTTTTATATATGCCTGTGTGGAGCCTCTTTAATGGCATGTTAATCATGGCAAGTTGTGCTTTATGATTAATATGGATGTTGAAAAATCTAAATTGAACCATTGGATCTTTTGATTTTGAATTTTGATTTGAGTAAAGCAAAGGACCTTTAAAGTTGAACATGTATTTTGTCAAACATTATTAGTTTCACAAAGGGGCCCTTGATTTTCATAATATACAAACATTTTGATGTTGAATTTTTTGGCAATAATAGGGGACTATTAGACACACATTAAAAACATTCAAAATGGAATCTATAATTTAATGTTCTTTCAATTTTTTTGAAAATCTGGCTCTATTTGATGTTTATGAATCCTTTATGACATGTGAATGGGATGAAATGTAAATGGTGTTTAAAGAAAGTTGTAATTTATAATACAAAACAAAAAACCTCAAAGTAGTTAACATGTTTTGGCATGATTTGAAATTGTGACCATTTTTCAAAATGAAACATATAAATCTAGTGCAAAATTTTACGTTTTAAAAAAATCATATTTATTTTTAAAATGATTAACAAAGAACATGTGATATATTGAGAAAACTATAATAAATAAAAGTAAATTTTTTTAAAAAAATCCTTTCTGTGAATTTTATTTTTTTTGGCAAAAAGACTATAGTCCTTTGAAACAAAATAAACAAATTGGCTCATTGATAAGTGAATGCACCCAACTAACCTGATTTTCAAAAAAATATATAGAAAATAATGAGTTCTCAATTACCCAGTTCTCATTTAGGTGAGAACCATCAGTCCAGCTCTCAAATCGTTTATTACCAAATGTGATACCATCTGGTTCTCATTGTGAGAACTAGTTTGAGAACCGAGGTCCAGCGAGAACCACCCAACAATGGTTTAAACCAGTGTTGTGCGGTTATTAGAAGCTGCTGTAGGTACCTATTGATTATCAGCTCCAGTATATACTCACTTACGTAGTAGGGGTGGGACAAAATAAAAAACCTGAATTTGGTATAGAACCTTGGTTCTGAAAATATTCAAAAAATTGCCTTTCTAACCACTGGTTCTTTGCCAGTTCTTCCATTAAAACTGCCAGTTCTTTGATGTTTCTGAAGGGATTGGAACTGGAGGTTCTCTCATTCAGACTTTTTCTCACAAAAAAACCAGAACTGAATTGACAGGTTTTCTTTGATTCTGAAAATGTTAAAGAACCAAAACCATCAGTTATTTAAGAAATCAAATAACCACACAACACTGGTTTAAGCTTGAGGGAATAACCAATTTATTAAAACAAGGGGTGTGTCACACTATGGCCTCACCATTTACATTAAAAATTATCTTAAGGCAAAAGAAGAATTATGGAAATTCAAATACTTCACCGTGCAAAAATATAATGTTCAAAAAATAAATCCTTTAGAAGAAACCAAAATCCTTCAATATATCATAACTCTATAACTAATCTTAAATTTCAACACAAGCCAAAATATGATGTTTCAAAACTCCTCAGATAAAAACAAATCTACTAGCCCTGGGGCGATGGCTCACTGGTATAGCCCTTCTGGGACCCTGGGGACTTGAAAGAGTTCTGGGATCAAACCCAGTGGCATGCCAGGTGAAATTCCTGCCGGGTATCTTCTATCTTCTATTGGACCTGACTTGGGGTCTTCGCCAAACAGCTTGTCAGTCGGTTCTGCTGTTGTGTGCCTTGCAAAAAGAAAAAGACCTACCACTAACTGCTTCCGTGAAGCTTACCGTACTCTATAATGAATCTAAACACAATAAATATGCACCAAGGCGTTTAAGGCCAATTAAAAAAACACTAGAAGAAAAAGAAGAAGCAGAAAAGGTGAAATTTCCGCCATGTGAACTGATGATGTCAGATCCATGATCCTGTGTTTTTTTTGGCTGCCTGAGACGTGGGAGACGTGGGTCCATTGTAGCACAATGAGGGACGTTAATGGTAATTAATTAATCATATGACTCTGCTGCTGCTTGTTTCTGACTGCCTGCTTGCTTTAACATTTCGGTGCATTGATGGGACAAAGCACGTAAGCCTGGAAGGACCTACCTGCTGCACATACATTTATGCCTCTAATTGTCGCACATTTATACCTCAAATCGCACGTTTGCAACTGACTTGTAACACAGGATCTACAGTGTACTTAGTTGGGTTAGTTATTAAAATTTTGGCCACACTGAACCAGCACCCACCAGCGCACCATCCATTGGATGCCTGTCATCACTCAGTTATGGATGAACCTCAAATGAGTTAGTATATGGTTTCACCTTGGTAATCAATCTTGTAAGAAATAGGTCTCATATATAATAGGTAGATAGGTAGGAAAACAGATACCTACTAGATAAGTGGATAGTTTATACATAGGTAATGGCTGTTTCTATTACCTACCTACTAACAACCTGCTAGTGGGTTGTTAGTAAGTAGGTAGTAAAAATAAAAAAAGCAACTGCTGGTTAGCTAGCTACTGGAACCCAACAGAAAACTGTCTCCTGACCACTTATCATCCATCCTTCATGGTGCACTGGTGTGTGTGTGTGTGTGCTGGTTCACTATGGCCGTTAAATTTGGCTTTCACTGGGCAATGGCAGCAAGCAATACGGACAAGAAAGAACAACGTTATTTCTTCTTCACTTGACTGCTGACAGTGGGCAGTCCAGTAGGAATCTGTGGTGTGAAGCCCTAGAGTGAAGCTATTCAAAAATCAAGAGACCTAAGAAGAGGCAGTAAGTAAGAGATTTGTTTCGAAGCTCGATGTGACGCCAGAGGAGTGGGGTGTGCTCTAACTAAGTAGCCAATTGAGCTAACTTGAGGTGCTTCTGTTCGGTTGGAATGCCCTGCAACAGAATTTTTTTATTGGCAAGGATATTGTGTTTAGATTCATTATAGAGTATAGTAGCTTAATGGATTCTGGCCCCTAGGTAATAATAGGTCTATTTTTGTATGGGGATTTTTGAAAGATCATGTTTTGGCTTGTGTTGAGATTTCAGATCAATTATAGAGTTATAATATCTTGAAGAATTTTGGTTACTTTAGAGGATTTTTGGAAGATTATATTTTTGGATGGTGAAATATTTGTGTTTCCATAATTCTTCTTTTGCTTTTAGATACATTTTAATGTTAAAGGCAAGGCCACAATGTGACACACCTGTTGTTTTATTTCATGTCCTAACTTGGTAGCCCATTCTCTATAAAGTAGGTCTTATATATAAAAGAAAAGGTAAGAAAATAGATTATTACTAGGCAACTACATGTTAACAATTTATACATAGGTAAGGGCTATTTTTTAGCGCCTACTTAGTAACAACCCATCTATTTTAATAAGCATTAATTAATGTGACATCAAGTTCAATGCAATTGCAGAACAATGCTTGTAGACCACAAGTGACTATAAGGTTGAAATTATATATGTTTATTACATAACTATGAAAATCAATGTTCTCTTTTGCACAAATAACTATTCACCTTCCTATCTTCAATGTATAACTATTATGCCACACCATTTTTTTATCATGGATTTCACACTTATAAACTATGTCAAAAATTTTGAAAACTAAACTTTCAATCCTCTTCACAAATCTCTTCTATGAAATTTTGGATTCATACACCAACTTGTTCTCATCAAGTGAAGGTGTTTTTAAAGATTCCAAACATTCACTTATATATTAACCAAAAAAAAATTAAATAAGAAATTTTCTAAAATTATACACATCACTTGACTCACCATATGATTTAACTCACCATGTGATGTAACATGCACATTAATTTATAACATGACTTTTCTAATGAATCACCAATTTTGAATCATACACATTAATTTGTGTAAAGACTTATTTTGTGAATCACCACGTTTGAATCATGCACATTAATTTGTGCAAAAACTTATTTTATGAGACACCATCTTTGAACCATGCACATTAATGTGAAGAAAGATTTTCCTAATGGATTATCATGTGCGAGTCATGCACATTAATTAAAACCATGACTAATTAATGATGACTCACCAAACCATTATTAAATTATAAAACATAACCACCAAATAAATTACCAAACTTAACCTTTAAATAATTACATAAATAACGAATTATTTACATCAAGTTACATGCCCATCAAAAAAAAAAAATCATTTTTTCCTGTAGGATAAACATGCCCATCAAACATCACCTGATGATTGAGCACACTTCTTGTGCATATCAATGCCAATGAACGAATGCACTCATTTTCAAAAACATTTAAAATGACCCCATGTCCAATCTCAAAAAAATGTGTTCAACTTTTTTACATTTTACACATAGACAATTGATTTTAATGCACAGTTTTGAGCATGGGAAAGTACACTTTTAAAAAAGTTGTGTGTAGTTTTGGGTCTATGTAAGTACATTATTTTTTCAAGTGTCACATTGTTTTGTGTAACATTGTGTGGTGATGGGAGAAGACTAGCACATTGGAATGTGTTGATAATGTTTTTTGTAAGGGTGGTTCACTTCATTTTCACAAAACCAAACTCAAAGAAGGAAAAAAATTGTTTAGTTAAAGGGTGGGATCAACATTTTCTCATGTACAAAATAAAACAATACTAAGGTTGTAATGTTCGACTTTGGGGTGGGATCCATAAAATTTCACAAAACAAAACAAAGGAAATAAAATAATAATAAAAATTAATGTTTGGTTATGGGAGTTTCGGTTCACATTAAAGGACAACAAACTACTCATCAATTAACCATAAACCTCAACAAAAATATAATACACAAGGATCAACAAAGGACATAAGATCTTTGAGGAATCTAAAGGGGCACATCTATTAGTCCCCTAATGGAAAGTCCTTGAAGATTCCTACTATGCAAAAGCACTTTGCATTCTTTCAAAAAACAACTTAACACAAATCAAAGTTTAAACTTAACCAAAGCTTACATCATTTTCTACCAAATAGTCTCCCTCTAAGTATGTCTTCTCTACCACCCAAAATAGAAGAGCAATTCCAACTTTGCTTAAAACTCTTAGGTCCTAGTGCTACAATTGTAGGAAATGCAAATCTACCAATGAAATTAGAGAATGAAAGTTCAAGTTTGAAGGTTTACTTACATAAACTAAGTATGAAAAAATAAAAAAAATAAAAACTAATTTCAAAAGTAAATATGAAATAGACAAATTTGTGAGTGAAAATAGAATGCCAAGTAAATGAGCAAAACCAAGGTTCAAAAGTAGATCTCAATGTCAAAGTAGAGTTTGTAGAAAAAACATCAACATCAAAAAAATTAAATAGAAATTGTAGATCAAATTTATAATTAAAATTTCAAGAAGTATTTGGATTACCATTGGATCCTAAAATCCATAATTCAAAATGCTGCATTAAGAAGCTTCAAGAGAGCTAAGGATCAGTTAAGTCATATCAATTGCATTTACATATTTTTTCCAACTACATGCACATCAGCACAAGACATTGATTTAATATGGGATGATTTTTTAGAGTTTTATAATCTAAATTACTTTAGTGTAGCACTCCTAGAACATGCCATAGCAAGATTCCCAAATTTATTGCATTTTTTGGATTCTTGGGTTGTTTACAAGGAAGAGAAAGGGATACCCTTGGTTGGGCCATAATGCATTCCACCAAGTTGCTAGAGGCTAGGACCAAGAAGTTCAAAGCAATCATGAACTTGAAATCCCTTGTAGGTGACAAAGTAACATTCTGGATTGCAAACAACAAACAAGGATAATCTACCCCATGTAATAAACAAAGAAAATCTTCCATTTGCTCTGAAACCACAAAACAAGATATCAACACAAGTGAATCGAGTGCTTTCAACAACTAGAAGAGGCATGTGGACATATGAAGCCTTGGCACAAGTCCTTATTCATTTGCCTAAGACCACAAAGCAGAAAACTTGTAATGGAAAAGGTTTTTGCAAACCCTACATTGTTTTTTAACATGCCTAATTATTTTTTGCCTCCAAAAGTGGCTATGGCAACAAAAGAAGTAGTAGTTGGGATGTGTGCTTCTTTATAAGAAACTAAACAATCCATTCTAATGATAAACTTGTTGCCAAACATTGCATCTTGACAGTAGCAGTTAGTGAAGGGGCATGGTTAGGATCCTTGGGGTAAACCACTGTAATGTCTCTATAACATTGATGTGACAATTTTGAATGTGTGAAAGTGGGGCAACCCTTTAGAAACTTTGGGTCAGAAAAAAAAGGTATGATAGAATTATGCCTAAAATAAGAAATTCAGTTCTCAGATGGTGGGCACAAGAAACTCGTGTTAGCCCAAATAAGGGTGAGGTGACTATAAAGAGACTTGAGCCATGCATATACAACGAAGCCTATTCACTTCCTCACAAAAACACAAATATGTTTTTGAATTCAAATTTGTTAACTTTCATTGGGCTTATTTTGTTAAAGTTCAATGAATTTCTGGTAGATAGAAGTGTGCATGAAATCCTTAATTAATACTTGGTTGTAATTTTTAAATGAATGTGGATGGATTATCAATGTTTTGAAGTTTTGATTCAAGTTCATTGAGATAAGTCCATAATTTGAATTTCATTATGTGGTCATGATGGACTTTTGTGTATTGTTGTGAAGGTCCATGGACATTTGTCATTGGTTTATTTTGAATGACATGGAATATTGTGAATATAGTTGCCTTTGGAGTCCCTATAATTTATATATAATCCTATATAAACCCATTTGTGTTACTTAGACTATAACAAAGTCCTTATAGTTTGTACATGTCAAATCCTCTATTTGTCCATTTGAGTTGGACAAACTATAACAAAGTCCATAAAATCCTTATAGTTTGTACATTTGAATCCTACATTTGTCTATTTGAGTTGGATAAAGTATAACATAGTCCATAAAGTTCTTAAATTTTTTTAACAAAATCCACATGAAGTCCATACGGTCACTAGGGTTTGCACACATAATTAAAAAATTTCCTTTTGGAATTGTCAAATTATAATAGAGTCCCTAATATGTCCCTATTTGATTCATGACATATTCCAGAGTTTGTCTTATAAAAATATTTCTTATAGTTCATCAAATTGTAATAGTCCACAAGGTTGATGTAATTATGATTTAGTAGTCCCTTATAATCTAACTAGAAGTGCCTAGGGCTTGTATAAAAGGGCATTTACTGATATGTAGTATGTTATAGTGCTAGTTATGAGTTAAATTGAAAGACAGTGGATTCTCAAGAACTTAAATTTTGCATGTACTATGATATATTAGGCTTGTATGTTAGGGTTCATTTGACATGGTCTTGGTTTAAAAAATTGATCATCATAGTTATAGATTGTATAACCCATTGCACATTATCTAAAGTTGAATCATATAATATTCCATTCAACTCAATTTACTATATATAATTCTATGACAATTTCCAATGTTGTTGTGTAGGCAATGCATTCACATTCAAATGTGGTACTCAAATTAACTTGTGGACATGGTTGTATAGTTTTATATAAAAAAATATTGAGGAACTTTCTATGCCTAAAAGGTTGATAATGTTCATTAATTTTGATTGGTCTACAATTAACTAACTTCTAGTGGTATTTATGCTCTACAATTTTTTGTTGTGCAATTATAACAATTTATACAATTCTAATTGTTTATTAAGATGAATTTGAAGTAAGCTAATTAATTCTTGTAGCCTTATGTTAATTGTTGATTATGGTCAATCAGCTTAGACAAACCTAAAGATCATAGGAATGTTCAATATAATTAGTTATTGTTCTAGTCTGTAATCAATTAGTTTCAAACCTATTGTTTATGTTTGAACTTCTTTAGTGTGAAGTTATAAAAGAATTCAATTCAACATCCAAAATGTAATTCCTATAGCCTTAAGCCAACTATTTATTATGGTTAATCAACTTTCAACACTTGTCCAAGATTTAATTATACTATAATTGGTTTTATGAACTCACTATTATTCATTGAAATTATGCAAACTAATTTTTTTCTAAAATTTCAAGTTGCCTTTCCATATTTGATTATAGGGCAAAGGTGTTTTGAATCTTTGAAGCCATTTTTTTTCAAACCTGTCAAGGATCGGAATACTTGTTACATGCATCATGTCAAGTTTAATGAATTGAGACTTGCTTTAAATCTAATGAAAACCAATAACACTATCCATGACACAAAGAAATGTGGCTATCACTGTGACAATGTGTGCGATCAACATGGGCAACCATGTCAAGCTTCTTCTATTGTTTATAAAGGAATTACTCATTTGTGGATGGATGTTGTGTGCCCAAAAGGTGAACTTGAAAAATGGCACAGTCACAAATGCTTGTTTGGCAATTACCTAATGTGTGGAATACAAAATTTATCCTTCTGTCCCAAAGAACTTGCAAGATTTCTCTTTGATGCAATCTAATCGCATTGCTTTCCTTTAGAAACCATGATGTCCAAGAATGACCAATCATTGAAAAAGCTCACATTGGTGTACAAGACCACAACATCAGATGAGTTCATTGACTATCTTAAACCAAAATTGCAACATTTTGTTAAACACAATTTTGTTGCATGGTGGGAAAATAAGCAATTTAAACACTCCATTAAATCTTTCCCTACCAACAAAGTTGTGTCTATTGTGGACTTTGCTAAGAATTATACTTTTGAAGTCCAAAATGAAGTGCAAAGTATGCATTGGCATAGTTACCAAATTTTTATATTAGTGCATATTAGTTTTTGTCACAACCTTACCCAATATCCATATGATGAAGATTCTAAAACTTTGACAAAATACGACTTTTATATTTCAAATGATCATAAGCACAATTCAAAGTTTGTGCAACATTGTTTTAAGCTTCATTGGGGCTATATGGTGGAGCAAGGATATGCTCCTCAATGGCATTGGGTTTGGAGTGATGGATCTGCATCCCAATTCAAAAGTAGCAAACCACGGTGCTTTGTGTCTTGATATCCAAATATGATTGGAGGTTGCAAAATGTTATGGAGCTTCTTCGATAGCAGTCATGGAAAGGGACCCAATGATGGGGCAGGGGTTGTGATCAAACAATTTTTTCAAAGATAACAATTTATTGCCCAATGCAGAAAGTTGTAGAATGCTAAAAAGGTGGTTGTATTATTACAAAAACAAATGTTTCATAGGCATGAATCATCACATTTTGGTTCTCTCAAACCACTCCACAAAACTTTTTGGCATGTTAAAACTAAAGATGTTGATCAAGTATCACCTTTGTTCATTTGCGATCCAATCAAAGGGACAATGAAAATCAATTCAATTTGTGCTACTAACAAAAACAACCTCCATCAATTACTTGTTAAGAATTTGGCATGTTTTTGTGAGTTTTGTTGGGATAGTTGTTGGACAGATTACCAAAACATTCAATGGATAGGCCCATGGGTGCCAAGGCAAGTTCAACCACATGATATTCAATATGTGTGGGAAACAATGTATGAAAGTTGGGATCGAGACTACTAATTTGGACTATAAGGTGGGGTTTCCACATCTATTGTTTTTTGTGTTTTGGGTTGCTTGATTTCTTTCTGCCAAATAAGTATTCACTATTTAATTCAATCTCACAAAAGCTTGTTACATCATGTGTGATCTAGGTGATGAATTGGCTATTGCATTAGAGATTGGTGATAACTTGACAATCAACATTGAAGAAGGCAATGATGAAGGTGTGTCTTTTTGGTTGATTCTATGCATTAAGCCATTGCACAAGGTAACCAAAGCTTTTACAGACAATTGGGGGACTAGTTTTGAGGAAGGTGATGACGTTGTAGGAGGTATTATGACCAAAAATGCGGGCATAGTGATACTTCCTATGTTTTGTTAAAGGATTCCTAGCAAGTTTACATTTTCTCTCACCTGGTTAGGGCTATTAAATTTCTTATGCCACCTAGGAATCATCGAATGAGTGGGAATGATCATGTTTATGAATTATTAAAAGAGACTATGCAAAACATCACTGAGGTCATAGCTTCTTTGGAAGTAGTATAGTAAACTTCAAAACAATCAATCATTTGTATGAGCAAGTTATACATGTTAAAAATTTTCATTTTATAATCCTTATTAGATGTGATTTGGACTTGGGTTCATTGTCCAATTTGTGACCTTGATAGTCTACTTATCCATGTGTTGCATGTATGTGTGAACCGCATTTTCAAGAGTATAATTTGACAATGAATGGATATCTAGATCCCCCCTTCATCAATGTTTCCCCAAGCTTACTATCAATTGGAACTATGGTGTATAAATCAGGTTCTCAAATTCAGCATACATACCCTTTGCTTTTTAGTAGTTATCTCTTGCATATGGTAGCTCCTTGTTGATTGTTACAATCTTGATATTATGAGCTCCAACTTTGCAATAGATATTGAAAATGATGAATTCATCTAAAGACTTTTTGTAAATACAATGCAAGTTGTAGAAATATTGATCATCTATGAACTATTCATGTTCAATTGTTATTGTGCAATATTTGTGGATAGGTTTGAGCATAAAAAACAGGTTTAATTAGTTACTCCAACTACTTGCTTGGACCAAGGTTGTAGAACAATGTTGCAAAGGAGCCCAATGGTTCAAATTAGTGGAGGCAACAAAGGACAAAAAAGCCTTGAAGAAACCAAAATCTATTTTATGTAATTATCAAAAGCTTATTGATGTTAGATGGAAACTGAAAATGTTCTAATTGGGGGGTCCATCCAATAGCTTCATGTTAATTTGAACCGGTTTGTTGAACTTTGCAATTTCATATAAGATTTTTCAAAATGGGTTTACAAAAACCATAGACTTGCATCATATATGGAGATTGTGGAAGAGTTGTCTATACAAGTTGCAAGCAAAACTTAAAATGGTGCTTGGGGATGGTCATATTTCCATGTAAGCCCAAAGAAATACTATTTTTTAGTTGTCAAAACACTTTTTGAAGGCTTGTTTTGAGTGAAAATCTTGTGCCAAATTGTAGTCAATATATATGTTTTTGATGAATAGAAGGAAAGTTGTTGACAAACAAATATGTTAACAATATGTGTATGTGTGTGATGCTCCCAAAATATGGACTCATATGACAAGTTCTAAGTAGGGTTTCTTTTTTATTGCAATAGTGTGAAGGAGAACATCATAGTGATAGGCTTGATTGACATTGTGGCATAGTTTGAAAGTAAGTATTGACGCGCTAGGAAGATGTAGATTCATCATGTGACATCACCCACTACCACCAATGGCTCATGCCTTCTTTACCATCCATTGGCAACATGTGAAGATGTGATACATTTGCATCAACCTTCATTGCTAAAACAAACTAAAAGTTCTTTGGCCAAGCCATCTTATATTACGCCATTGGTATGTCCTCATATTTTGGCCTTGAAAACATAGGTTAAGTGATTTATTTTGCCAATACCTAGAGGAACACAAATAAAGACTTGCACCTCCTATCTAGGGTTTTGTGGCACAACTTCACATCAAATCATGTGGGGGTAGTGTTAGATTAAACTCTCCTTTTTTCTAGAGTTATCATTATCATAAGACTCATCAACATCAGTAGTAGTCTTGAAACTACATGTGATGCTACTTTCTACAAAACCAATAGAGGTCAATGACAATCACTCAATGGCAATAGCTTTGCTATGACAATTTTGTCATGTGTCAACTTGCAACTCCATGTATGATCAACAATCCTTTCATGATTTGATGTTAATGAATGTTCTAGTGCATCCTTTGTTACATAGATTTCAAGTGTTTAGGTTGATGCTAGCCTTTCCAGAAGAAGCATGTTATAATTACATGACAAGTTCACTAACTTGTTCAAAATGATCTATTATCTTCTCCACCAATCTATGTAGTTTTTAAAAAATCTTAATCAATTTTCAAAGACATACCCTTCTCCCACTTTCTCATCAAGTTATGTTTCAAGGCTCATGTGTCATACAGTCCCAAGATTGAATAAACCATGTATTGATTGGTTGGACAAAATATGTTGAAGTGGGGCTTGAGATGTAGCCAAATCTTGTTATGTTGGGGCCTATGATGTAAAGAGATCAAGATAATTGTGTTTCCTAAAGGGATCACAAGTTTAATCTGCATATCCTTTGAAGTTTTTGCAAATGTGAAAAATCAACATTGATGGACTATTTAAGTTCTTGCAAATGTGGAAAATGGACATTGATGGATCATTGAAGTTCTTGCAAGTGTGAGAAATGGACATTGATGAATGTTGAACTTTTTGCAAATGTGCAAAATGGACATTAATGGACTATTTAAGGTTTTGCAAATGTGAAAATTGACATTGATGGACTATTGAGTGTAATATTGGACATAGATGGACTATCTCATACTATCAATCCATTTGATGAATTTGATGTTACATATGGGTGGACCTGGTCTACATTCTCTTTCTAATACTAATTTAAATAGTTTGAACACATTGTCAACTATTTCATTTTTATATTTGTTGTTTCCAATTTAGTCATTAAGATTGAGCTACATGCTTATGACTATAACAATAGTAGTGTAACACTTGTGATACTAAGTTTAATTGTGAATTATGTAATGAAAATAGTCAATGATCAGCACAATGATCTGATGTAGTACATCAACACATACTTACAAAGGCATTCACTTTTTCAAGTTGACAATAAAGGATATTGCTTCCAACTTTCACTATCATTACAAACATCTTAAAAGACCAAAGTTTCCCATTGTCATTGTCATTTGTAAAATGTTCTACATTTTCAAACAACGTCATTAAAGGATGTAGGGTACATACCCAAAACAAGGTGTAAGTGATAAAATTGTAGATTCTTCCAATGATCAAAGGCTTGAATATTTGAGGAACTCCCTTTATTAAATCTCCCTTCATAAAAATCTTACAATTTGCCCTCACATACATTTTATTTTCCCACATCAATTTCTAACAACACCCTTCCCATAGGTATAATTGTAAATGTTGTATATTTTTCTAATGTGTCTATCAAACCCCACTACTTTATTTACAACAATCAAACTAATTAAAGATTAAAATACACTAAATATATCTTTTGCAAAGTTCAAAATTGACTTCTTAAGGATAACCCAGACTCTCTTGCACTAATCATTTTTTTGAAGTCTATAAGCTTCCAACTCGCATTGTCACTATAAACATATTAAAAGACCAAAGCTTCCAACTCTCATTGTCACTACTACATACCTAAAGCAAGGTGCACAAGTGATAAAATGCAGATTCTTCCAATGATCCAAGTATTTACATGTCTTCATTACTTTTACCAACTTCATTTCACATAATTGCATATTCCATCAACACTAAAAAAAAGGGAGAATAAAATCATCACATGAACAGAAAAAAATGTCATGTTCCCAACCATTATTAATATGTGAATTTCTTTGTATTGCAGATGTTAACCATACCTTCATGAATTGAAATACAACAACAACAAAAAAGGAGGTGGGGGGGAAGAAGCAAGTAGTGCACATCTACTGGTAGGTGTGAAGGACTTGATGGTTTGCACGGAGGATACAAGGATGCATCTCAAGCTTACATTTCCTAACAAGTTATTGAGGCAGAAAATAAATGACAGTAGAACAATGCAATTCTAATGATCAACTATATTGATTTCAATCAGTAGCTTCAATTTCAGCACCTTTAATTATGTGGGCACCAATTGCAAAACAAATAAAAGGCATATTCAACATTATCATTTAGGAAACTTGTCACTTGAAGCCTAGTTTCAATTTGCATCCATCCATTCACACAACATTACATGCTTAGCACAAACATTGAAATTGGTTAAACACCAAAAAATCATTCTAGGGGCTTCTAGATGGGAGAAAGAGTATGAGACGAAAATACAAACTTGATCCACTTGTTTAGGATGATTGCAAGAACATTGAGACCCCACCATATTGTACAATGAAATGAAAACTACAAATAATTGATAGTCATTTCTTTTGAAAGGTTCTTGGATCTCCATAGTTCACATTACTTTAATAATTTCCATGGCATAAATTCCACTTGAAAAATGTTGCAAAGGAATCGCCAATTACATGTTCTAAGACCTAAACACATGTACATACATAATGGTATTTTGCTTGTCCTCTTTGCACATCAAACCACTCCACCTTAGAAATTCCCATTAAAAGCAATGATAGTACATAACACTTGAAGAACTAAAAATAAAAATAGTTCAAGGATCTGATAGCAACAAGGAGGTCTTGAACTGGTATTTGTGAATTAATAGCTTACTTTATATTTAAAGAACATAAAATAAATGTATATAAACACTTTCACATTATCATAATCACTTGAGTTTGTAGTAAAGGGTGTGAATCCACAAATTATGTGCTTGAAGAAGCATAAGCATGTCATAATTCAAATATGTACACCAACACCAGGACATCTTACCACACGCTTTTAATTATTAAAAAATTCATACATTGCATAGTTAGTTATAGATAATTCAACTTCAGCATGGGATTGAGAAAGATAAATAAATAATGTAAAAGAAATTGAACGTAAACAAGTGAACACATCTCCTATCAAGTTCATGTTCATGCCAAGCTTGCTAAAATTATGGTTCTTCCTCATTTCAACTCTTTTATATATACAAAAAACCTAAAAGGATGCAAAATTGCAAATTTTGCCCATGAATCTATAAAAAGAGCTCGAGTCATCAAGGTAAGCAAAATATAACATCATGAAACAAAGTCCAAATGTTGTGTTTCAATTGTCCATACATTATAGACCAAAATTGCAATGTTGTTTACAACAAACATTCATCTAGCCACGATTACAAAATAGGGTCATACTTTTCAAGCAAAAACATCTACACAAGAACAAAATTGTCAACCCAATATTACTACATGGGTGTTTAAGCCTTAGCTTGCCTATTAATCTTTGCAGTCACTACCCATCAAATGTTTGTTACAGCACTAACCTTTTTTACAACTAGCCTTTTTTTTCTTCCTACCTTTTTTTGAAGGTGATGAACCTTTTGGATTGTGGGCATTCTTACCAATATTGCCAAGGGCCTTTGTTTTCTTAGCAATAAGCTTTTCAAGCTCATCCTATTCATCATGGTCTTTTACCAATTCATCATCAATGTGCTCTAATCTTACATCACTCAAGCTATGATATTTAATAACAACATCCAGATTTTCCAACTTGCTTGGACTTGAACATTTCAGCTCTAGGTTGTTGTCAACAATTGTCACCCCTGCTAGTTTAGAATTCGAGGGCAGAATTGCTAAAGCTTTTGACTTCTTGGGAATTGAAACTTCTACAAGCTCATTGTCATCTATAGGTTTGGGATTCACATGGAAATTGCCAATGTGTGGAGTGATATTGTGATAACAATTTGCCGTATTTGGAGCTAGTAGAATGGGGCGTTGAACTTCTGAAAAGGACATCGATGCCCTTTTTGGTTGGTTCATGAAATGAGTTTCTACAATGTATCAAAGGCCAACTCAATCATTGCAATGGTTAAAATATCATGTACAACCATGTAGCCAACTTCTAATCAAATAGTAACTTTAGAGAACTTCAATGCACACCAAATGGTAGTCATTTTTTTCTTTTGGACTTTTATGTACAACCAAGGAATGATGAAGAATTGTGAACAATATGAAGGACTTATAGGGACAAATTTGTCATTCTAAGTTAGTTCAATGGACATTAAAAAGATTTGAAGACTTTAGGATTACTATAATGGATTTTTGTGGACATAATAAGCAAATTGATTGACACACATTGACTATTACATACTTAAATATAGACACAAATGGACATTTGGAAATATCCAAGTACTTTAAGGTTATTGTTTTTGGACTTCTATGGAGGTCCAATAAACAAATGTAGCAATGTTAAGGACATCTACTGACATCTATTGACTATTGGAAACTTTTATAAACACACACTATGGAGTTTCAATGGACTTTTATGGCTGCAAATGGTTAACACCAAGGACTTTAGGGTTACTATTTGTGGACTTCTATGGAGACAAATAAACAAATGTGACAATGTTAGGGACATCTATTGACATTTATTGATTATTGGGGACTTCTATAAACACAAATTATGGAGTTTCAATGGAATTTTATGGATGCACATGATTAACACCAAGGACTAACATGAATTAGTGAAAATAATTATGGATGCATAAGGCCAACTCTAAGGACTCATATGAATTGTTATTGAAAAAAATCCATTTTATGAAGTTCTGCAACTAAAATGGATGATTTGGGAAAACAATTATAAACATATATCACTAAGAACTTCACACATGTTTGATGTACTTACTATTGCACAGATAACCAATATTGAAATGCTTATGGCATAAACTTTACCTCTAGGAGAAAACTCGACCTTTGGTGGGAACTTTGGTTTTGAACCAGAAGCTTGAAACTAATGTAAAAAATTGGAGAAGTCCCGAGTTTCCTACGAAACTCCACCACATCTCATGCATTTCCTCCTCACACCCCACCTTTATGCACTTTGAAGAAGAACAAAATGAATGGTTACACACCAACAATGATAAATATGCTTGCAATAAGTTAGTTTGCCTACCCACATAGGAGCAAATCAGAGCCCACAATAAGGGCAACGCTCAACCATGAGACATTCCTGAAACCTAACATCATTTTTTTCAACCAAATTAGTAGGTAATGGCAAACATACATTTCTCCAACCTAAACCACTTTGGATTGAGGAAAACAAGGACCTTGCACCATCCTGGTTCCTTTTTGTAATAATGATTTTATAATCTAAAGTAAACAATCTACTACCAATCCGCTTAAAATCTTCATAAACTCTCTCACATTCTTTAACCCCATCATTAGCAAAAGTTGGAAAAGCATTAACCAAAGCCTTCTAGGATTCAACTTGCATCTACAAAGCCTCCGGTGACTCATCTGTTGTCTTAGCACATTATAAAAAAAAAGCCAATATGTGACCAATGCATTTACAACTATTTGGTATTTGTAATTAAATTTTTGCCCTCTACAACTAATGCGACATCATGCTAACATCAATTGAATCACCTATGACTAGCTTGTGACTAAATTGGTTTACATTTATATATGGGTTGGATTTCTCATCCAAAAGTAACCATCTAAAACCTCATTAGTTGTAAGTGAAGTGGTGTTTAGTCGTAATTAATATATGTATATATACATCAATTATAATAATGATTTGATTTATGATTAAACTTAATATTCATAGTATTTTTATTCTAATTAAAATCATTCATATGATTATTATAATTATACTAATTTCATTACATTAAACTACTTATAATTTCAAATAACTTAAATATATTCCAACATAGACTATTATACTAAATTTTTTAACATGAAATTATTTTAATTATATAATTATTTTAAAAATCATAATAATTACTTTATGTTTACATTAATTATAATAGACACATAATTTATAATTAAGCTTAATTGCTCATAATTTTTATTTTTAAATAATTTTTAAAATAAAAATATTCCCACTATAATTAAATTAATTAATTAAATTATTATAAATGTAAAAATTACATTCCATTATATTATAATACTTAATTATGTACTTACAATATATAATTGTTATTATGTCATAAAAATTTTAAATAATTTTACTGAAAATTTTAAAATAATTATAATAAATTACTTTACTTAATATTTATTACTATTTATGTAAAATGAATAAATGATATTACAACATAAATCTTCACATTAATTAAAATGATAGTTCCAAATCATAGAAAATAACTATTTTATTTGAGACATTTATGTTTTAATAATAATAATATTTTGTATCCTAATCGAAAAGTTATGTCCTATAGTTAAGATTTTTATTTCAGAATTTTATAATAATCTTAAAATAATGAGCAAAGTTGCTATAATTATTTTATTTTAAAATATATACACTAAAATAATTGTATGTATTACTCATTATTTAATTATTTACAGAATGTTTTTAATATTTCAAAATAATAATAATAATAATTCTACGGTGACATAAAATCATTGTAAATACTTCATTTATTTGTAAGTTAGAATGATAATACTTGAATATTTAATTTATTATTATAATTTATAAATGTAATTCTTATTAAAGTTTATAGAATAATCATAATTTAATTAAAATAACTAATGTGATGACCATAACTACATGGAATTTAATATAATAAACTAAAGTACTTATTTCTTGTAACTACTTATTCATAATATATCACTTTTATAAATATTTATATATGATTATATTTATCAATTATAAATTACACTTAATAGTAATTGTTACAACATAAGTGTTATATTATATAATTTATATTCTTATAGTAAAATAAATCAATTACTGTAATTGATGTTTAATTACTTTTAAATCATTGTGATTATTTCAGATAATAATTTATTATATTAATTTCATAATTATTTTTTAATTGAACATAATTATTCACAATCTGTAATTTCCAACTTTAAATCTGAATTAAAATTTTGAATTTTTTAATAATGTAGTTAAAGTAATTATTGTAATGACTATAATTGTAAGAATTATTATACAATTATTTATTTAAATAAAATTTAATTTAATTACTTATTTATGATAAATATATATTTTTAGTAATATTACAATAATTATAAAATATTAATATATGTTAAGTAGATTATTGTATTCATACTTATTAATTACCAATGGGAAAAAACATTTACTTGATCGATAACAATTTTTACAATAATAAATGTAATTATATAATAATTACAGTAATTAGTTTAATGTTACATTTTAAATAAATAATTTGTGTAAGAATTTATTTTCTAATAGCAATTATTAGTTCATTATTTTAAATTTGAAAATAAATATTTATAATAGTTATTTTTAAATATAGTAATTTTTAAAAAATCATTAATTATATTATCTATAATTCGACCAGATTTTTAAAAGTGAACAAATATTTTTAAATATTTTAATTATTTATTTATGTATGAGTTATGTATTGACAAGTTGTGAATAACTAGAGAACTAGTTAGTTAAATATTAAAACGTTATTACTTGTTTAAATAGTTGATAATGAATTAGTTAGTAATATTTGTAATGCATAGTTTATATTTTTAACATATGTTAAATTTAATCATTATTAATTAAATGATTATCTAATTATCTAGTGAGCCATGTTATTGGATTGCTTGGAAATTTAAAAACTAAGGAAAAAGGCATGAAAAAAGCTTTGAAGTTACAACTTAGTTTGTGAAGAAGTTACAACTTCAAACTTATCCCACATTGTTTGTTTTCCATTCCTAGTTTGATCACTATATAAACAAGAAGTGTGGTCATCCAATTCCACATTAAAAAATGTGTGCACATGAGATGAGTCATTCAAAAGGCTTAACCCAAAAATAAAATAAAATTATGCACAATTTTAAAATACCTACTTCCCCAACCTACTTATCTACCTAACTAAATAAGTGTTTAGTTCGACCTACCCACCTAAATTGACCTATGTACTTACCTACCTAAATACCTACCTATATGATTAGGTATTTTGCTTTAAAAGGTAAGACCTAATTACCTACTTTTTTACCTAAATAAGTAGGTAGGTAGGTAGGTATTTAGCCTAAGTTTGTAAGCATTTACTTATGTACTTACTTAAGTGCCTACCAACCTAATATTAGTATTTTGTATTAAATTTATTTTTTTATGTCATGTAGCATATTTACATTGGACCACGTGCCATAATATAAACCATCCAAGCATGTGATTTGAACGTCCCATATTATTTCAAAATATTATTATTATTTATTTCAAATAATTAAATATTGGGACACATGGTAGGACATCATTTTTCCCTCAATAATGACCAAAATAGTCGCATCTTAGTCACATGTGACAATACGTATACAATGGAATCAAAGGATTAATTTGTATTTGTTGATTTTTTTGTTCATCCAATACCTTTTGTCGTTTGTGATTAATATCACATGCAACTTGTCCAAGGTGACTAAGGGGATTTTAATCACAAATGTTGTTTGCGACTAAAATTTAGTTGTAAAGGCCAGTTGAAAATAGGTTTTTTTTTTCTAGTGGTAGAAGCCTCCAACCCCTCCAACTTCAAGATCAACAATGAAAGCTTGTCCTTCCCAGCCACAAGGTTATTCATGAACCCTTCCATCAAGCCCTGGGCTTTCATGCTTGTGGTCTTGATGTCTTCTTTTGTTTGCATATTCAAACATTCATTCTCTTCAAGATTAGCCACCAACTTGTCCGAAAACTCCAAATAACATGACAATTTGTCAAGCATTGCTTATGTGCAAGTGTTGCTTGGACGCTAGTTTCTTTGATGCTCATGTGTTGGCTCTATGTCACCCTCTTCATCATTCAACACTTCTAGAATACCCTTCTTTCACCGTTGTTGCTCTTGGTTTGTCCATTTGGTGTACAACACCCAATTCATCCTTTTACCTTTAAGCTCCATCACCATCTCTTTGGCAAAGCCCAAAGACACAATCCTTGTAGTAAGAACACAAGCTCAATAATGAATAAACATCCATAACCTTTCAACTTTTGCTATCAAGACATGATTTTTAATACGCACATAACTATGACCATTCTTGTTCTATATTGGACTATTTTTTTTAAAAACCTTTTCAATTGTTAGATTTCTAGGGATCCTAATCCTCTTTGGGTTCATGCCCTTTGTAGAAAGCCCATATATCTTCACAAACTCTTTATGAAAGATAAGACTAACATCACCTATTTCTAGAACCTTAGCATATAAAGGACATGTAAACCTTGTGGGCTTCAAAAAACTACCCTTCAAATTGTTGGGTTCGTGCTCAACTTTTACCTTTCTACCTAAGTAATTTGACTTGTTATTGCTATAAGGAGTTATGTGTGCCATTTTTCCCACATGAATTTCCCACATTCATCAACAACTCGTGATGATCAACAAATGATGGACATAGTTAGGACCCATGTGGCAAAGACTTGGCGTAAGAAGTTTTAATCTTCAAACCTTAAATGTCCTTCGAGAGAGTTCAACACAAAATATGTGCGACATAAATTTGGAATTTCCCACACTATCTTTTTGTCATCCCACATAGCTACATGTAAGGTCTAGCCAAAAACATTTAACAATCCTAATTTACAGCCCAATTTAATGACTATTTTTTTAAAAAATTATGGACTTCCAAAAGGGATTGTGATTTGCCATTTCTATCCACCCTTGTATTCTTTTACCCTAGGCTATCATGTAAACCCTAGTACTTTTGTTTCACAATTATCTAAATAATTACCACTATATACATGTGAATAAATCCCAAAGGCAAATAGATAGGCAATGTATGTGGTTACTATTTATGATGTAGTTGTGTAACAAGTGAAAGTATCTCCACCAATAGGAAGAATACAATCCACATATCACAAGTTTTAACATCTAGTGTAAATTATAAATTTTTGTTCCTCCCCCACCCATGAACATGAAAACTTCCATGCTACATATGTAATTATTAGTTAAAAGTTACAAACATGGGTTAACAAGAGTGGTTGGCCAATCATGAACATTCATCTTCTAGTCAATTCAATGCGGATGGCCAACCAAAGACATCAATTCCTTTTTGCAAGGATTTTCAAACCTCCACCATCTAGCTCATCTTTGGTAGAACAAACTAGTTTTCACTTAAACTATGGTGTAAAATTCATCCAAAAAATGGCATGACAACCACTTTTGTGGTTAGCATTTGAAATGTTTAAAAAGATTTGGTGACTTCTAGGTAGATATATGCACATGTGGATGGTTAGTACACATCTAACCATTGTGGTTAGCTATGGAACAAGAATATAATTTTAAAATGTTTTTAATGGACACACCATCCATTTTACATGGAACAAGAGTGGGAATTTGAATTCCTTTGCCCCAAAACCTAGGGATCCACATGGAAACCTTCCCCATGATGAAAAAATGATGGCGTTTTTTCATGCCCTAATTTTTTAATAAATAATGATTTTAAACATGGAATTAACTTAGATTTTTTGAAATATAATTTAAAGTGGCATAAGGTAATCTAACAAGTAAAATAGTTTGTTTCAAAAGTAATCAATTTATACATTACAAAACAATGATTTTGAACATGGAATTATCTTACATTTTTTAGACTTGCCACTCTTTCCATCTTTGAAGGTTTATATGCCTTACACATGAAAAGACTATTGTGCAAGCTTAATTGGCAAACTTTGCAATGTATTTTTTTCTTTTGGAAGCAAGTAAGCAATGTTCCAACATTAAAATTTATAGATGAAAAAGGCTTTATGTCCTCCTTTATTGTAAATGAATGGTCTTTGGACATGAACATGGATGTGATTGATGTCGTGACTTGCCCCCATAACAATGATTTCCATCAAAAACATTTGAAGGTTTGTTTTGATATTATTGATTGATTTCATGATCACAAACCCTTTTTGAAAGCATTTAATAGGTGCTACATTATATATTGAATAGCCTTGTAATTGACACAAATGAATTAGATATTATATTTGGCGATATAAAATTTTATAATTAAAAAACCAATTGACTTTTTTTTTTGGTTTACCATTGATTACATTTGGCATTGTTGATTCCATAGTTTATATTAGCATCATTGCTACTTAATAAAATTACAACAAGGAAACATAAAAGACAAAATGCAATTTATTCAATTTGGATAATTGAATTTAAATGTCAATTTGATAATAACAAGTGATCCAAATGAATTAAATAACATTACTGATTTCAAGGTTTTGAATCATTCTTGTACACATTAATGGAACCGAAAAATGATTTCCAATTTGAATATTTGGTTGATTAATATTTTCCTTTCATAACATTTGTATTTTTCATCAATCATAATTTAACTTTAAGTGTAAGCCAAACAATTTTGTTTCAATTTTGTGATGTTGCCACACTAACAATCATCCACAAGGAGACTTATTCATGTTTGGTTATAAGCTAGTTATGAAAAAAAAAAATTATTAAATTATTTTTATATCCTGGTGATTTGCTTGAATAATGTGGACAAACATGGCATTATGTTTTTTGTTTTGAAAGAAAGGAATATTTGAAAGATTTTTTTTGAAAAAAAATGTCAAATGGTGGAATTTTGCCACCAAAATAACATCGATACCAAATATCCTACAACATTATTCACATCTTAAATTCAAAAGTGTTGGTGGTATTGATCAATGCATTCTATCCTTGTAATTAATATGGTCACATTAATAAGAGCCATAATAATTGTAACCAATGTTGGAATTTTCATGTTTTAACATAAATATTTGTAATAATGTTACAAATTTTCTAATGTGTTTATGGGAAAATGTTTTAAATATATTATTATAAAAACACATGAGACATTTTGGAATGAATATACTAATTTATAATATTTTTTCAACCTCGATTTTGGAAATGTGGGCCCAATTTGTTGTAGAAATTTTGATTACCTTTCCAATGAGAAAACAACATTCAATTTAGACAAATTTTGATCACTCAAGCCTTACTTTGAACATTTGGGACTATCAAGGACTCTAAATTCCCAAAATGAAAATTCTTGTTGGGGGTTTTAGGAGTTGACAAAACTCATTCACTTTGTATGAGTGAATGTTTCATTCTTCTTGGCCTACACTACAAATGTTTCAAACTTACTCTTGGCCCACTTCTTATCAAGCCTTTGTTTCAATTCCATCATGGGAAAAATATCCATTCCTAAAAATCAATTGCAAGCTCAACTTAAGGTTGTGACAACAAAGCTGGCACTTACATTGGTGGTGTTTTTTTAACCTTTTGATTTATAGCCATGAGATCCTTGTCATGGCACCTAGATGTTAGAACTAATTATCATCCCTTGACATGGTAAAAATTCAATGAGTTGCTTGACTTCATATTGTTTCTTTAATTTATATTAGGAATTCAATCTTTTATCTCAACCGAAGTTGTAAGTTTTTTTTTCCCCTTGTTCCACATGCAATGATTTCATTCATTACTTTTAAAATCATCTCAACAATGGAAATTGAATTCAAATTGATTCCTTCATAATCCTTATTTACTTACTACATTATATTTTCAACCTTTCCAAGAAACTTGATTGTTTTTAAAGTCCACTCCCCTTTATAATACATAATTATTTATTAATGCATGAACCCAAAACCTTCCTATTCTTTTATTTTCCTTTCCTTTACATTCAAGCTTTAACTTTATTTTTTTTTCAACTAATAAATATTTTGAATCGGGAAAACCTATCCTTGGGTGGTATCACTAAGAACCACCTCACCAAAATTCAAGGAATGGTGGAACCAATTTAATTTATTTTAATTTTTAATTTTTAATTTATTTTCCTTTTTACTATTGATTTGCAACACATGGGCTTTATGTCCCCCACCTATGTATATAATATGGAAAGTTTGTAAACACCTACCTAGGTTACACAAGTAAGAAATTTGTATTTCAAAAATGTTCATGACATGTGTTCTTGAATTTCCTAACCTTTTATCATTAAGCGTCACATTGCACCATTATAAGTCATTCTTTTTGGTTTATCAATTATAGACATTACGGTATGACTCAAAAATTTATTGAAACAAAATAATGAGAATTACTACAAATTTATAGACATGAATGCAATGGCCCTTCAAAACCTCCTAGTTTCGACCTTTGAAAATTGCTCAAAAATTTGTGGTTGTCTTAATTCACTATCTATTAAACAAAATAAAATTAGGACTTTTTTGAAGCCCTTCTAGAAATTAAAAGCATTCAAAAATGAAAAAAAATAATTATTTTTGTGTTTTCAAACAAATTAGCTTTAAGTGTTATTTTCATAAAGTTTTTTCCTTGACCATTAATTTGAAATGTTATTATTTTTTGTCAACCTAATTGAAGTTTCAAATTCTACACGACTTGGGTAATCTTTTGACATAGAATTTAAAATGAAAAGTTTTCCTTAAATGAATCCGATGTTGTTCTGAAGTTGGGTGGGTCCCCAAATTTTGGGGGCTAACATTCCTAGTGGTAGCACCCCAAGGATGGGTTTACCCAACTCATGTAATTTAAAAACATTAACATTCAAAGATTTATGTATTGATTTATGCTTCCTTGCAACTTCAACATATTTTTAATTTAATTTGCAAGATGAACTTTCTCTTGGTTCAAACTTATTTATATGCATTCACAAGTTTACCTTTGCAATCCTACAATGTTAAAATGACACCCTCTTTCCAACCTCTTATTTACTTTATCTAGAACATAAGCATGGTAAAATATGACAATTAAAGACACTTGCTATTTTTTTGGAAAGTATCCATAAAATATATCTTAATATATTAAATCCATGAATATTATTTAAGTCAATGATCGACAATAAGTTCTTTGACTTCATTACATAATATTGAATAACCACATGTTTTAATATGCATTTTAAGTACAATTTTTTAGAGTTACAAGTACATGAAATTAAGGCATCAATTATAATTATTATACTTTCAAGTTGATAAAGGCCTAGTGGTATAAATATAGTTTCAACTTTTCATATTATAGTCATAATCTATCAAATTTTTAATATAAAAATATTTTAAAAAATTTGAACAACCAACCAATTTTGAACACACTTTTCATCCACTTTTCCTATATAAAATTTCTTCAAGCTTTATGTTCAACTTATAATAAACTCAATGTAATGCTTAATGATTTCAAAATGCAACTTAAATAAGATTTTAATATATTTGTGAATGTTAATGTTGAAAAGATATTGTTTTAAAAATTATCTTAAGACTAATTTTTTGGGATACTTTATCATGCCTCGATCCCCTATATAAGTTCTTTAACTTGATTCAACACCACAATCAACCTATTTATCATCACCCCCAATTTTAACTCTTTTAAATTTCTCGTACTCACAATTACCCTTTTACTTTATTCTTAGCCATCAAAATATTATACAAGGGTTTTAAATTTTAAAAAAGATTTTAAACAAAAGAAACTCCTTGAAAAAGCTTTGGAAAAAAAATTTATGAATTGGATCTCCTCCCTCATAAAATATTTGCTACAAAATAATAAATACCCCCCCATGAGCTCTATCTAACACACTTTGAACTTGTCTTTTTGCGCCATGCATGTTTCTATGCCAAAACATGCCATTATTTCATTATTTTACATGTTCTATCATTGCAAGCTTAATTTAGACCCAACACCTTTTTCATAGGAAAAAAACTACCAACTAGTAGTATACATTCAACCACCAAGAAGGAACATGTTTTTAAAAAAATAAACATATGTGGCATGATCAAAATAGTTAAACCATGTAGCAAAAACCAAACATTCAAACATTGTTGGCCATTTTTTGTGTCGAGCAATGCTCATTATGAGGTGTTTAATATCTTTGGTATTTGTTCCATTCCCAAATTTGTCCTTGTCTTATCACCTTCTTTGTTTCATCCTCCACAATCCTTTATCTTTCCTTTCCCCCTTTCTCAAAATTGGTTAAATCTACTCAAGTTTTGTAATGACAAGACTGGGGTAACAAATTCCCCTTTAACATGAGTTATCAATGATGAAGAAACAACTGCACACATTCCACAAAAGTGATTCCTTGGAAACAAGATGATATACACAAAGCTTTTATATGAAAGTCTATTAGTCCATGATATAGTTCAATATATGGGTCTTTGGAGATCAAATTGCTCCAATTTCACTTTCATGAATTCAACTAACCACCTATGGCATTCTCCAATAGCAAGAGTTTAAAACTTTGTTGATTTCACAAACCCCAAAAACACCATAACACTAACCATTCCCAACAATTGATGATGATGACTCCTAAACTGAAGAATGCCGAATTCAACTCTTTACACGATTTAGTTTAGGAAGTTTGATAAAAACAATTAAATTGTTTTTGCACTGGACTCCCGATAAAAACCTAGACTACAAGAACAAGACATGAATTTGAAGGCCCCAAAGAAATTGGGTACTCTTTTCCTCAACACCACCTCTCCAAATCAAATCACCCCACAATCCCCATACAACACAATTGATTTGCCAAAATGATTGTTCCCGAAATCCCTAAAGCATTTCATCATCTCCCTAATCATCAACCCTTAGTTTTGTTTCTAAATTGCATCTCTCCTAAAGAGGTTCATGGGGAAGCAAAATTTACATAGCCTTCACCAAAGAAATGTTTTTCTCATAACAGGGCATTCATCTCATTCATCACACACAACCTTAGCTAAAGAAAAGAAAACAATTCCACCCAATAAAACTTTAGTACTACTAACTTGAGTACTACCCATGAGCTCTATCCAACACACTTTGAACTTGTCTTTTTGTGCCATGCATGGTTCTATGCCAAAACATGCCATTATGTCATTATTTTACATGTTTTATCATTGCAAGCTTAATTCAGTCCCAACACTTTTTTCATAGGAGAAAAACTACCAACTGGTAGTATACATTCAACCACCAAGAAGGAACATGTTTTTAAAAAAATTAACATATGTGGCATGATCAAAATAGTTAAACCATGTAGCAAAAACCAAACGTTCAAACATTGTTGGCCATTTTTTGTGTTGAGCAATGCTCATTATGAGGTGTTTAATATCTTTGGTATTTGTTCCATTCCCAAATTTGTCCTTGTTTTATCACCTTCTTTGTTTCATCCTCCACAATCCTTTATCTTTCCTTTCCCCCTTTCTCAAAATTGGTTAAATCTACTCAAGTGTTCCTTTTTACCTACTTATGAAAAAAATTGAAGTTCAAATGTTGTTATACGTATTGACAAAAAAAATCATGAAGTTCAAATAAACATGTTAAATGAATTTGGTATCATATTGTTTTGCAAAGTGATGCGATGGTTTGATGGCCAAAACATTGATGTGATGTCAAAGAGACCAAGGTTCTTAATCCCCATTACCAACATATATTATGTGAAGTACGTATATTTGTATATATACCTTGTACGTGTGTAAATGTATAGTACTTAGGTGAGTTGTGTAGAGGTAGCTAGGAAGCCATGGTCGGTTGGTAAGTCATGGGTGGGTAGGTAGGTAGTTGCCTATTATTTATTTATTATATTTTTATATTTTAAAATTGATTTTTTTTGGCTACCCAATTTTTTTGTCCAATTTGATTAGTTAAAAAACCAATTTATGGTCAATAAAAAAAACCACCAATCAAATTGGACGTGTTCAATATGATTAAGTGATCAAATCAAAACCAAATGTCAAAATGACTTTTTTTAATCTAGATATATTGTGCCACATGTCACAATCTAATACCATCTAAACATATGAATCTAATGGCTTAGATCAGGTCTCCTTTTTTTTTTTCAATTACAAAAGAAAAAAATTAAATGGATTCAAATGTCAACATGTGTCAACATTAAGGAGCTTCATATGGCAAATCATTGATTGCAATAGAAATAGTTGCAAATTAATAAAAAATGGCCATACCATGAAATATTTTATATGTTGGATGAAGCCATATAAATATTTTCCATGTGCATCCATGGATTGATGATGTTATCATGATGTCACCACTATCTACAATTAATTTACACTTATGATTAGTTTTAGGCAACTTTTTTTTTAAAAATTACAAAATGTGGCTTGCAACTGAAAAATAATTGCATAGCCCAGTCACAATTTAAGGCTTTTCTTCTAGTGTCCAAAGATCTTTTAAAAAATACTTTCACGGTGAATAGAGTGTAATGACAAGACCGGGGTAACAAATTCCCCTTTAACATGAGTTATCAACTCATTCCACAAAAGTAATTCCTTGGAAACAAGATGATATACACAAAGCTTCTACATGAAAGTCTATTAGTCCATGATGTAGTTCAATCTATGGGTCTCTGGAGATCAAATTGCTCCAATTTCACTCTCATGAATTCAACTGACCACATGTGGCATTCTCCAACAGCAAGAGTTTAAAACTTTGTTGATTTCACAAACCCCAAAAACACCATAACACTAACCATTCCCAACAATTGATGATGATGACTCCTAAACCGAAGAATGCCAAATTCAACTCTTTACACAATTTAGTTTAGGAAGTTTGATAAAAACAATTAAATTGTTTTTTGCACTGGACTCCCGATAAAAACTTAGACTACAAGAACAAGACATGAATTTGAAGGCCCCAAAGAAATTGGGTACTCTTTTCCTCAACACCACCTCTCCGAATCTGATCACCCCACAATCCCCATACAACACGATTGATTTGCCAAAGTGATTGTTGATGAAATCCCTAAAGCATTTCATCATCTCCCTAATCATCGACCCTTAGTTTTGTTTCTAAACTGCATCTCTCCTAAAGAGGCTCATGGGGAAGCAAAATTTACATAGCCTTCACCGAAGAAATGTTTTTCTCATAACAGGGCATTCATCTCATTCATCACACACAACCTTAGCTAAAGAAAAGAAAACAATTCCACCCAAAAAAACTTTCACTACTGAAAGCTCTGAATAAACTTAATTGTGTCTATCTCAGAAGTTAGTAGTACTTATCCTTGACTTCAGCTCCCTCCTTGATTGACGTCCAACGAAAACACAATGCAAAAACAACAAACCACAAAAAGCTCACTCAAAGAAGAACCACAAACATAGTGAGCATTGTCAATAATAAAAACCCATTGTGCTCATAACCTGCAAGAAAACAAATAAGGAGCAAAAACAACAAACCCATATGCTTCTTTTGATCACCATCAACTGACACTGAATAACAATTGTCCCGCCCATTTTTTAAAAATTAGAATAAAAATGTTCTGTCCAGCACTCAGCCCAGCTGATGATAAAAATTCACTAGATGACTCTGTCAGTGAGTAATTGAACTCAACCCCCACTTCCCCCACTAAAGGATTCAGTCTTAGGACCAAATTCAGTCTTAGGACCAAATTATACTACTGCCTATTAAGCAAGCTAGCCTGTTTGTTTTCTCATGTTGAGATCTCCCTAACCATGGCCGCTCTGTTTTCTTGGTACCGCTGGAAAGCCTTTTATGAGAAGGTGTGCATCCAGGTGATTCCATAATGTTTAGACTTTAGACCTGCAATTCCATGCAAGAATTATTGAATTTTGAGTATGGGTATTTAGGATTGATGTTTGGCACTTCTTGGCTGCATATTTGTTTATTTCAGAAAAGGAGGTTTGGCAATTTCAAACTTAACTTTCCACAATTTCAAAAGTTTGAGGATGAGTATGCAAAATACATCTTGTGTTGTGCATTAGTAGTAATAATCCAATGGTTTTCAACTCTCAACATTTTTGATAAATATCAATAAAATTCTCTCTTTTCTCAGCTAGACCTTTTGCAAATTATTTTGTCCTGAAAATCAGTCATAGGTACAATATTCTCTGTCATTGGAAATTCAATAATTCGAAAAAAAAATCCAGTTCATTAAGGAAAATATTGGATTTTCACACAAACTTATATACTTAGTAAAAGTGCTCAACAATATGTGTTTATACCCAAATCTCCCTCACCAACACCCTCCTCCTCCTCCTCCTCCTCCTCCTCCCAACCCATTATCTGTATACAGTGCAGACACAAGTGCACAGGTCTCCCTATTGCATTCAAGATTTGTAGGGTTGTTTAATTGAAGAGGAAAAACAGGCTGCCTGAATTTGTGAAATTTGCATCATGCTAGAAGCAGGCCATCAATCAATCCAATCCATCCAGTTGCAACTTTGAAGGAAATCAATCAATCAATCAATCAATCTGTGCAGAGCAGAATGGAGTGGAAGATTGCATGGCATCTACTATCCCCGGATTCCAGCATGACAAATTTGACAGCCCTCTCTCAACAAGAACATGAAGACAAATGTGGTTATTCAAGAGATGCCTCAAAAACTCATTTATGCCTCAAAAACTCTGTCTTTGTTTGGCTGCTTTCTGACTGACTGCTGCCTGAAACCCATCTCTTATTTAATTAATTATTTTTTGTTGTGGGCTTATTATATTGGGCACATCTTTTTTCTTTTTTTGGGTGCGAAATCTCGCACAAAAGTGAAATAATAAAATATATAATTTTTAAAAATCACATATTCCCTCTTTTTTAATTAAATATTTTGAAAAAAATTCGCCACATTTTGGACTCAGATTTTGGTTGGTAGCATTTTAAAAAATAATAATAATAAAATGTTTGGACAAGTTATAGGAACATATCCCCATTTGTTGCTAAATCTCTCTTGGGATGCTTGCTACTGACAAAACATCAGAAATTTGAAATTCGAAATTTCTTGTTTAATGTTCAATCTTGTGCTATGGTCTGAGCAGTGTTTTTTTGAAAGGAATTTTGTGATGTAGCAAAGGTGGCTACCATCCAGAAAATAGTTTAGCCAAATTTGGCTAGATATTAGATATGAAAGTAGGAGAAACAAGAATCCTTCTGTATTCTTTGCTACGTACTGGAACTTATCATAATTATTTTTTCTTTGAAAAAAATGGCAAAGTTTTGCCATTTTTAAAATGAAAAAATCCTTTGTATAGGTTGAAATCATATCTTTCAGGCCAGGATAAGGGTATTACTGGGAGGAGGACCTGCATGAGATGATGGCCGAGACTCAGCACAAGTCTAGTAATACCCTCCTTTGAGGCCAATACGTTGCACAAAGATGCTCTAGAAAAAGTTCAAGATTTGTAGAAAATGGAAGAACCCACGTCAAGACTGAAATAAACAACCCCTTCCTTCCATTAGGAGATGATAAATTAGAGTTTACAACATGGCCTCCAAATACACTAGGAAAAATTCTCCAAGTCTTTACTCTTTATGGAAAAAAATTTAAGCATCCTTCTATACTATGAGTGTGGCCTGTGCCATTGGCCCAAGTGTTATCACATCCTCAACTGATTTTTCCTTCCAAAACCTGGGTTTTTTGGAATTTATTTGAATTTTCAGCGTCAGAAATCACTTAAAAATCGATATCTCTCACATTCTGAATCTAAATCATACCAAATAAATACCATTATTAAATCCTGCTCATCAAGATCTTTCCAACAACACCAAAGGCACATTCCGATTCCTCCAAACTTTTCAGCTATGATTTAATTTAACTTTCAGTGAAGAAATCATTCAATATTCAAAAACTTTTGCACCACAAGTCCAAATCTCATGGAACCAAGCCCATGCACCCCTGCTCATCAAGAGCTTTCCAAAGACACCAAGAACACGATCGGAAGCATCCCAGTTCGGTGGATCTCAAAACTGCAAAACAAGACAAAACAAAACAAGGCATCACAAACACGCTAGCCCTGCCAATAGATAAGATGTTGTACACGTGCATTTATGTATGTATGAAAGTACATATATTATTTTGTGATTTATTTGTATGTGTTTGTGTGTATGTGCATTTATGTGTTATCAAATCATTTTGTGGTATTGTGTGGTAATACAAATTGGGGAACATAATCGGGTAATTTGAAAGCAAAATAAATGGGTTTATGATCTGTCCAATTTGCTTGTGTCATTTTAGAATGACATTGTCGTATTGGTGCATTTGTCAATATGTGATCTATTTGTGTATCATTAATAGTGGTGATTTCTATAAAAGTGAGTTTCTAATTATATTTATTCATAAATGCTTATAATGTTGATGATTGATTTATTTTTGTTTAAAAAGTCTATATTGAGATTTCCAATTATTTCAGTTGGACAATGTGAAAGCATTTTTTGTACAATGTTTTCTAAGATAGAATTAAAATGTGACATTTGCATTTGGAGAGGTTTATATATTGCAATTATGTATAATGCTTGTCCGGTGTTGTCATAAAAAAATGCGGTGATAAATTCAACACCATAATTTGTGATTGTTGTGATTTTTGTCAATGACACATTGTCATCATAAAGTACCATAGTACCATGTTCATCATAACATGATAATATATGGAACTTTTGTGATAAAACATTATAAAATTTTGAGTTTAAATGAACATTTCTTATTCTTGTTTCATTTAAACAAAGAATATGTGATGCTAATAAATTTGGATTTGTAAGGACATTTTCAAAATCTAATGTTAAATAACAAGTATTAAAAAATTCTACAATTAAAATTTTTGAACGATAGGACTTTAAACAAACAATAGCAAGTTTGTATTGTGCATTTGTTTTTAATCGAAACATTTATTCTTGAACAAGATGATCCACTTGAAAAAAATTATTCAATAACATAGAAAATAAATACAATTTTTTTTTTGAACGAACTCTCGATAATGTAATATATGTTAGACCATGTTTTATCACACCAGCTAGATCAAATGTTAAACAATCAAGAGTCACCCTTGTGAACAATGTATAATTCATGCTACAACTAATTGAATTGGGAATTGAATTCTCGTGATAGTGTGGGAAAGATTACTACCTATTTGTATTTTGGCAATTTTACGTTTAATTGGTGTCCATTGTTTGTCAAGCCTTGGGAATTCATCATAGATTTGTAAATTTTTAATTCGTGTATTATGTCTAATATGAGGATTATGAAAATGTATCCAAACAAAAGATTTTGAAATAGTTTTTGGAAAATCTTCAAAAATCCCATCAGCAACATTCATAAGACCATCAAATGTTTCATAATTCCACTAACATTTTATTCTTAACCAAAATTTTGTAATGTAAACTAGTCATTTGAGATGGTAAATTTGGTAATTAAAAATGAGAAGGGCATGTTTTAGTATGAGCATCACATGCTATGAATGTGAATGTTTCACCTAATGTGTTTCAAAGGTTTAGGGTTTAGGGTTGGTTTGAAAATCCATGAAATTTCAAATAGGGGGTGTTCGATAGAAGTCACTAATCATTATTACATTTAATCCACCCATAAATTCATTATGGATTTGTTTTTATAATACGTCGTCTATGATCAATGAAAGATAACATTCTATTACCAAAAATACTTCATCTATAACAAACAAACAAAATTGATCATATGTTTTTATAAAAATGTCCCAAATTTCATCACTTAATGCATCAACTTCTGTTAGATTTTTATTCAATGGAATTGCAAGTGCAAAATGTATAGTTGTGCCAATTTGCTAAATCTTGTTTTTCTTGTGTATGCCAATTTCATGATTTTTGGTTTTAAGGGATCAACATTTGTAATTTGTTTAGTATAATATCATAACATGTTTTGTATAATACACATGAAGGTGAAAGTTTTCCTTGCCCGTGCACCACCTATTAGAAAAATATGAAATGGTTTTGTAAGGTTTTTGATTTTTTGGTATGAGATGTCATCAACAATAACTATTTGTTCATTCTTCAATTGTTTCATATGTGAGGAAAATTCTTTGTATGTCATGAATTTGTCTATTCGTTGAAATACATTATACATTAACAATTTATTTTAAACATTTTTATTTTTTGATTGTGCAAAATTTTCATATGATACATCATATGGTTCAATTTCTTTGGTATTAGTGAATAATATATTTTTATGTGGATTATTTGCATTATCAATTATTTCATTCGAAAATAAAATTTCCCATCCATTTGTTTGATGAATTTTTGTGTATTCTTTAACTTGTGATTCTAAATTGTCCCATTCAATATTAGAATTGTTGGATGATTAAATTTTAAAATTTTTTTTTTGCATTTTTATATATCGTTTTTTTCTTCCATATAAGCATATTTCCATGAATCACAATTATTTTGCAAATTGAGCTCCAATTTTTGAAATGGTTTCAATAAAAGTAATAATTCTTTATAATGATTTTTTAGATTTTTATGTTGATTGAATGAAACCCAATGATTATTTTACTTTTACTACATCTTTTATTTATTTTTGTATCATAATTAGCTACAAATTTTACTAAACACAAATCATTTGATTTTTCATTTCGATTGATATATTTACCAACTAATGATTTATAATGGATTTTGTAGAATTTGGAAATAAGCCTTGTATTATTTTTGTGGTAATAATACAAATGTTTAATCTTGTTGTTGACATGTGATTATAAATTGAAATGATCTTGTTGAATGGTATAATGGTATGGATTATATGTACAACTTGTTGTACAAACATTTGTTGTGCATTTAAAAATATATTTCCTAGTTTTTTAATGTGTTCAGATGTTTTTGTTTGTTCATGCTTAAACTTGTTTAATACAATTTTCCTTTCTTGAGTTACAAATTATTTATTTTTGTCAAATAAGAAATTTAATACAATGTTGTTGCATATGGATTTAAGATATATTGTGCATCTGTATTTGCTCCCCAGCAAAAGTCCTACATGTATGCCAAATACATTTGTACGTATCATTTGGTTTTCAATTTTTTAAAAAGTTGGTTTTTTAATTGTGTAACATAATCCAAGAATATATGTTTTTTCGTCTATTTTTAAATCTAATAAAAATTGTTCAAAAGAAATATCTTCACCTAATCCCATGTTGATAAGTTTTTTTATAAATTTGAATATTAATTTCCCCATGGTTTGGCATATGATCTTGTTCATCTAAAGGCAATAATATTTTTGTATGTTTCATTGGTGGTTTTGGATATTGAAGTTGAAAATTTTGTTGACGTTTTTTTTTGTATTTTATTTTATGTTGTTGTATTTTCATATTATGAATTTTAATTGGAAGCATTGTTTGATCAATTGTTAAATATTTATCTACAAAACATTCATTTTTTTCATCTTTTGAAACACCATATGTAAGAACATTTTGTACCCATAATAATCCATGTTCATGAGGTAAACCTCTTGATTGAAATTAGATTATGAAAAAATAATCTTTCACTTTACCAAATATCAAATTAGTATTTCAGATAAGTTTATAAAAACTATTCATTTTATGTTCATAATAATGTGCACAAGTGATAGGATCATTTTTGACAAGTTCTTTAATATTTAATGAATCATCATTTTTTATTCCCAAATTTTCACCAATGTATTAATCGTATAATTCTTTTAATGTTTTTATAAAAGTCGACCAATTGTTTACACCTATTGTGAATGTCACAAAGAATGTTGGTGAGCCAAGTTGCTTAATCATTGTAAACACATATTTATAAAGACGATCCAAATAATTTGGAGATTTTCTTATGCAACTTAATTCTTTATTTTTTAAATTTAATTTCAATATTTTATCTAAATTTACATTAGTTGAAACACAACTAGCTTTTAAAACATGATCTAAGAATTTTATTTTATGAATACGAATCCATGCACAAGATAATATAAAATGAATTAGAACTTTGATTGTTTTAAAATATATATTATTTATATGATATGCAAATTTTCTATTTATATTAATCAATTTTTCTTGCATAATCTTCTGATAAGAACATGCAAATTATGGTTTTGGTTGCCCATAAAATAATGTTGAAAAATTATATTCTTCAAAATGTGCATCATGAAATAATCCAAAAGGTTGAGAACCTTCTCCAGGAACTATTGTTAGCGATTTTTCATTGTTCTCAATAACATGTTCATGACTTAAAATATTTTGCACTAATTTGTCTATGCAATCTTCATCAACTACTTCTTCAAATGTGTCTAGTTTTTTATTTCTAAAATTGCATAAATCGTGTATTCTTCTAACTATGTAGCTTCATTTGTATATGTTAATTCCACTAAATCTTGCTAGTTTGGTTTAATTGAAAATTTTGCACTTTTGATATAATGGAGTTTGGCAAAATTATGGTAAAGCTTTTATCACTATGTTAAGATAAACATAACCTATAATGTATATGGTTTTGTATTCTAATTTTATTTTCAAAAATACTAAATTTGAACTATCATCATACAGCAATCGAGGCAATATAATTTGTACCATATCTAATTTTTTTGGAATATTAACAATGCTTCCATGCATTTCATATTGTCCATACCCTTTTAGTTGGAATATTTGTGCAAATGCAAGATGTGGTGCAATCAAATGTTCTTCAATTTTATTTAAATTGGAACAAATTTTAAGTTTGATTAATTATTTGTAATATGTTCACATAAAGTCATGTTCAATTGTTTGCCACAATCAATTTTCTTTCGATAATAATTACATATAAATATAGGGTTTTTTAATTTTCATTTAAAAATTCATTAGGCAAATTGTTAAAATATAATTTGGAAACAAGACGAATTTGAAATGTGAAACGTTTTACAATAATAACATGCATGTTTAGCAATGTCTTCAATATCTTTCTTATATGTAATAATATTTTTGTCGTCATTCTTTTGGTCAAGGGTTTTTTTTTCTTTTTTTTTTGTTGAAGTTGGATTTTCATTTGTTAATTGCACATAATTACTAAGATGTTCTTCATTTCTATTATTCTCATTGAATGGTTTAAAAACATCTTTGTTAGGAAAATCACAACCCATATTTGTTTCTTTTTCATTGAAAACATGATGTGGAATATTTTTACTTGAAGGACCAATGACATTATATTTAATATTGTTGTTATTTTGTATGTTTTCAATTGGAGTTATTTTTTCTTTAATTAATATATGATTTTTACTTGTTAAATCAATAAGATTGTCTTTAACAATATTATCACATTTGACATCGCATTTGATTGGCATCATTTGATTGACATCATTTTAAATTTGTTTTAACATTTTTTTCTAATTTCACATGTTGAATAGTAGGTGGAACAATTATTGAATTAAATGAAACATTTGGATCCATAATATTTTCAATTTTTTTTTTCTTGGTTGAAAAAGATGAATTTCATGATCATTATTTTCTTGGGATGTGAATTTTAGATGTTTAATATGAGTTTAATTTGTGATGTGTTTAACCCAAATATGGTTTTTTTGAATGAAAGATAATGCAGTATCTTGTGGCAACCATTTAAGATGAATTTCTATTATTTATAAAAAATTATTTAATTCAAAATTCCAATTAAACATTTTTCATTAATGTTGAACTTCATTAATTTCATTATTGATATTATGATTTAAAATTTTTGTGTCATATGCATCACGTGTGAATATTTGAAAATTTTATCATGGGATCAGATGTTATAGCATGTTTGAAATGGTTGTTTACATATAATATGTTCAACATATGGTTTGCATTTTCATTTCCTACTTTCATCATAATTCAACAATTATTTTTGTTCCAAATGTGAATTACAAGTTGTAAATATTCTGATATTTAATATATCATAGTGAAATCACCCCACAATCCTCCATTCAAAGCAGGTAATGACATTTTTTGTATATAATTAATTTCATCTATTGTTTTTCCACAATGTAAATCATGCAAAAATTATGGATTTAATTCACATTGACAACACTCCAATGCTTGAAACATACTAATTGTTAGACATTCTTGTAAATAACACATTCTATTTTTTTGGATTAATTCCGAACTTATTGAATAGTTTAATAAATTTGCTATTGAATAAAGTAAAAAATATCCTACTTTGTATTCAAAATTTTGAACTTGTTGCAAACCATGTTTGGCTAATTCAATATCTATGTTCATTACGTGTTATTTTCAAATTTCAAATTGATTATCTTTAATTTTGAGTTTTGAAAATTATGTGAAATTTATATTTGCAAATTGATATAAAACCAAATGAAAATTGAAATTAATCTAAATTTTTGAATTAAGCTCAGAATATTAAAATATTCACTTGAACTTTAAGAATATTTTTATTTTTATTTTATGTATGTCAAATCAATTTAAATTTTAATTATTTTTTATAAACTATTTTTCTTAATATTTTATTTTATTTTCAGTTAAAGTAATTAGATTACTCATTTATTTATTTATTTATGGAAAATATTTTTTTTCCAATTTTAGTTCAATTTTTTTCTTTTAATGTCATCTAAAGAATTCAAATATTATCTTTAGAAGTTTAGTTCTATAGATTATTTGTTTGTCAAGTTTTTTGAATTTTCAAGATATTTTGATATAGAAAATTATTAATACTTTGAAATTTCACTATCAATGACAAGGTTTGACTTTCAAATGAAGCTTCAAGTTTTTCAAAACAAGTTTTTGAATCATCAAATTACATATTCAATCAAAATTTTCCACAAAAAAGTTATAGATTTAAACAAAGTTCAAACTTCAAAATTAGAAATTTTGATATTTAAAAATATTAATACTTAAACATGAATTGTTTGAATTTTCTCTATTAATGACAAGGTTTGATTTATATTTGATTAAGTCGCATAAATAAATCCCAATAAACCCTCAATTAGTCTTGGCCAAAAAGCATGCCCATTATGCAAGTGCAAAAAAAAAGTTCAAATCAAATTCAAATCAAGTTGCAAGTTTTTCAAATAAGTTTTTGAATCCAAGCTTTGATTTAGACAAAGTTCCAACTTCAAAACAAGTTATAATAAATACATATTCAAGTTTCAATTGTAAGTTCAAGTTGTAATTTTCAAAAATCAGTATATTATGTACATACAAAATATGTACAATAAATTCTTGTCCACAAAAAGAACAATATGTCAAATTGTACAAGTGAAGTTTCAAAATGTGATCCTCTGATTATGTTATCATTTATACGTACTAATTTGAACTACAAACTTCTTCTTCTACCTCTACACTTCTCCTTTTGGAATTTTTTTCCTACTCTTCTATTGTTTTTGCACTTTTCCTTGTTGTATTTTTTTTCAAGTTAGAGTAACCCACAACTTCTGTTATGGGATTTAAGACAAATTTTCCTTCATGTTTTTTTTTTCTAAATAGGTGAAGGAAAAAACCTTGTTTGGATCTAAAATTTGTAGGACTAATGAGCTTGTGTCCAAATAATGGTTCAATCCATGGGTCACACAACGTGCAATCAAATTCATCACTATTGACCTACTTGATTTTACAAGCAATGCAAGGTTGAGATTAAGGAGAAACCATACACTTACAGCCCTAGCAAGTAACCAACATTTCTATTTGCGAGAGATGGGAGATGACATTTTTCACAAACGTTTTCGAAGCAAGCTACACCATTGGGATTACAATGTCCCCACAACCTATAATCACAACATTAAAAGCCATGGAATCAACATTCGTAACTCATTTCGTTGTTTTTATTTTTTAATAAGAAATTTTTCAACACACAAGTATTTCAAATTTGAACATACTTCAAAGTTGATTGCAAAATTTTGACCCTATATATGTCTTCTTCTTGTGGATTTTTGTCAACCTTTTTAACAATTGTAGCATCACGAACATGAAACATAAAAATGGTAACATAATTAGTTACTAGTTGTTGTTCACCGAACCAAGAGCTTCCAATGTTTTTGACCAACATTGTTGTAGGGGTGCCAATATTATAAATCTTAACCAACTACATGTATTGTGCAAAGAACTCATGATAAAATGACAATTCCATCTACAACTACCAAGATAAAAGCCTTGGCATATCGCCCATATATCCCAGTGACCATTAACTCCATGGTTCCTAACTCCTCCAAATTTTCCCTTTGCATAAAATCCAGATTGAATGTGTGGGGACAAACTGCAAGTAGACAAGAAAAGGGTCAATTTGTTCAATAATAGTAGTAGCCCCAACTCTTAATATAAATTCCCAATCTCCTCTTTCAAATGTGTTTTTGAAATTGACCCTGAAATTTAGCACCCATATGGAGGACCCCACATTTAGGTGAAAGGAAAAGGTAGAAACAAAGTTGGACCCTAGAGTCAAAGTTATTATCAAGTATCCAAATGGATCTATTAAGTCACAATAGATATATTTGAACCCACTTCCAGGGACATCTACAACAGACCCATACCTGCTAACAATGCAACCTTCAAAATAAGCACTAAGCATTTTTTGTTGCATGTCAGTGATGCCAACATTCACAGGTGGAGTTTTTTTCTTGCTTGGGTTAAGTACCAATTGAGCCATACAACACAATTGACAAAGTTCCCAAAAACAACTTGAATACAAACAAAACAAATTGCTTATACACTCCTTGCAGTAATATGCACAATAGATAGAAAGTTTGCTTATATTTTGCACTATAACATACACAAAAAATTGAAAACTAAAAGTTTTATGAAACCAAAACGCAATGTAGTTGTGGAACACTTAGATATCTATGGTTGACAAAAAATGTGTTTGTCTTCTGCACTATAATATACACAAGAGACAAAAAAATTGAAATTCCCAAAAACAACTTGAATACAAATTTAAAAAATTGTTTATACACTCCTCACTATAATATGCACAATAAATAGAATTTTTTAAAATATTTTGCACTGTAATATACACAAAAATTAAAAACTAAAAGCTTTATGAAACCAAAACCTAATGTAGTTATGGAACACTTGGATATCTATGGCAGATAGAAAATGTGTTTATCTTCTGCATTATAATATACACAAAAGACAAAAAACTACAAACCTTACGAAATTAAAATCCAATGTAATCATGGAACACTTACAGATTTGTGGTGTGTTGTGATGTACTGAAGCACAAACAAAAACCTTTAAAACAACTTCAACAACTTAGAATAAACTTCCCACAAGTGAGCAAATAAAAAGAAAATTGCAAACATAGCTCAAATTAGGTGCTTCAAATCTCACAAAACTCATAGATTATAAAAAAAACAATATACTAAAAGAAAGTGCTTCAAGAACAAAACCAAATAAGATTATATAATAGTCATGATAACTCATCACCTTTAAAATAAATGTGATGAGGTGTACAAAATTTGGGTTTAGATTTAAGTTAAGTTTGTGTTAAATTTAGGGCTATAATGGATTAGGGTTATAAAGGTTCACAACTACATCTAGGTCTGTAATGGATTAAGGTTTAGATATAAGTATGTAGTAGATTAGGGTTTAGAGTACACTTTTCAAGGTTCCTTGCCACTTGTCCTTCTACTAAACCTTAAAATACTATAGACTAGCAACAACCTAAACTTAGACCTAACAACAAATTATGGTTAATTAAAGACCTATTAAATAATTGCATGGATATAAAAAATAGGGGGCATGGGCTACATTTGACACATAATTAGATACTTAGAATAATTCAAATTAAAGGTTAATATAATAAAAATGAAAGTACATATAGATGTTCAATTTTCCTAATGTATATAGAATGCATAGTGGGATTATATGGGAATTCTAGGGTATGACATTATAGGGTATGTTTGACAAATTGAATGAGGGCAAATGACATACCCTGAAATGTCATACCTACATTTTCATAACTACAATTAACCATACTTGGGCAATGACATATGTAGGGTATGAAAATGAGGTTGTACCACAAAAGTTTGCCATGAAGGTGAGTCAATTGAAAAACTATAGCTCATAGTTCAAGTGTGTCCTACAAACACAAAACACGAATTCCATTTCAATTGGCTAACTTATCACTAATAAGGTAAACAAGGTTTTAATAAGGAAAACTTGCAAAATTTGGATCCAATGTGATAATCCCTGTCCTTGTGATGATAGGGCCCAATAAAAACATTCATGAAAGGCAACAAAAGAGCTCAAGTTGTGGCACAAATAGAATGTCAACATAAAATACCAATTCAAAAGTTTTAAAAATAACATGGAAACAAAATTGAAAGAGTAAAACCTTGGAAAAGTGTATTTATTTCGATCTTGTTCTTTTCCACTAGATGTACTTTAAACTTGTAGCCAAGAGAAAAAACATTGTTAAATTGCAAAAGATAGACAAGGAACAACTACCAAAACACCACATGAATAACATCCATTCCATCAAGGACAAAGTTTTACTACTATGATGAAGTAGTTGACCATTCCATGTTAAAGAAGGCAAGTTCATGTTTCACATGGCTCCTACTCCTAGTAGGTGCAGCACCTAATTCATTACCACCCTTTGAACCGCTATTAACACCAAAAACCAAAATTCATCATCCTTTGTTATAGATCAAAATCATACTAGAAAAAGAAAAACCAAAAGATGCATACCCTTCCAAGAAATCCATCCACCATTTTCAACAGTAAGAGAAAGAGGCCATCACTAAACAAATTTACAACTGCAATTGTTATAGTAATAGTGCATGCCCCCTAGCCAACACCACTTTGGCAGCACTTATAGCAGCTTCTACTTCAATCAATTCATCGGCATTATTAGCAACATGTCTCTCCAACAAAACATTGGCGTGTTGTTCATGAAGCCTTTGCATTGCCTCCTTTGATTCTTCGATAATGGGTCCTTTATCTTGTGAATCACATACAATTTAGTTAAATGATTTTCATTGTTTGTGATTGTCTTATTGACATTAGCACCCACCCATAATTAATATTGTCCTTCCTTCCTAGGAGATTGCTTCTAAACATATGATTATGGTTGTTTTGACAAGGTATGGAAGGAAGGCAAACATGAAATTTGTCACTCATTCTGCTACAAAATGGAGTCTTGCTGGTTTTGAAAAAAAACCAAATATTAGCTTTATAGCCTCCTTCACGTTCTAATAACAATGTTTTATTTTGACCACAACACCACTGCCTCATGCTCTCCAACTTGTATCACCATGACATCCACTTAGCTTAACTAAAAATTGCTTCATAGTCATTTTTACATAAATCTAGCAAACTTGACAATTCAAAGGTTTCATTAATATGCCAACCAGAACAATTAAACACATTATAGATGGCAATTTAACATGTTTCAAACATTTATTTGGACAAATTGAAGTTTGAATCAAATTTCCTTTCATGTCACTAAACATTTTAGATAATCAAAAGCTCATACATAAGTAATTTGGGCTGGTTTCAAGATAGGTTAGTTTTGGATACCATTTAAAATTGAATATTGGAAACAAGTGGAGCCATCCCTTTAACCAATAGAATATCACAAAAGAATTTGGTATTTCGGAATCAAGATTTTAAATTAAATAGACTGTACCTTAGCAAATTTAAAAAGCTCATCTAGGATTTCAGACAATGTTGGATGTGCATGAACAACAAACTTGATATCCTACACACCAACCATGATGAATATTAGTGCATTACAAGTGAACTTCCAAATGCATTTGTTGCACACAATAAAGATAGAAATTGTCCACAGCAAATAAACCATGTTCCAACAAATTTTCTAGTAACAATATATAACCACACATTTACCACCAATGAGTTTGGTGTCATCACCTCACCAAATGTGATGGCAAACAATTCTCCTAATCTTACAAAGAACAACATGACAATTACTAGATGTTGAAATACTTGAAGATGTTAGATATGGTATTGGTTCTTCTCATTAGCTTCACATAAAAGTGACTAGACACATAGAGGGTTCCAAATCTATATCTATTTACGAGATCGGGGAGAAATCTCTGCAAAAATATTATGAAGGTAACACTACAATGAATATAGTTGTAACTTTATGAGAGTAGTTCACAAAATTGTCATACCATCACCTTCATCACATATAGCAATGATAAACTACCATGGCTACCAACTTCATCTACTCTTGATGTTGGGTGTAAATAAGCATATAATGATCTACCCAAAATTTTAGGTAAACCATGTACAAAATCTGCATCCAATGTTTCTATCACATTTCTAGAAGCAATATGAAGACTTGGACATAACATTGGCTAGCATTTAAGAGGCATATGCATGGGGTTGCAACTTTATGCACAATAATTAAATAATCATACTTGTTTTTGGTAAAGACTCTCAAAAAGCTGAAACAAGGAGTTGGCAAGCTCCACCATATCATTGCCATTCCCATGAACTTCTTCCACATTCTTCCATATTTGCAAAATTGAAGATATGTGAGGGACCTTCCAATTCAATAATGTGCCCAAGTTTGTTGGTAACAATTTTTTATAGAAATGGAAAAAGAAGAAACATAACAAACCCAATATTGAAACAAAGGTTGTCATTACATAGGAACCACACATGTTGCACATTTGCTGCAAATGCTTTTGGTAACCCTCCATAAGCACTAGCAGCAAGGTGAGCGTCAATGATTTGAAAATCAAGGGGCTGAACTACCATACCACGCACCTTACCAATCCCATGGCCCTTTATACCACCAATCAAAATAGAAACAACTTTTCCTTTGTCAGCATCTGTCACAGGACAATTCAGTAGCATTACATGAAGTAATCAAAGGAAGCCACTAGTTTCCTTGTTTTGCACCTTTGAGCTTTTGCTGGAGAACCACCATAAAAATTTGCTCGAACTTGCATTACAACTCTATGTAAAGGAAATCAAAATTCCACCTATGAGCATAATAACAAGGTCTAGACTTTGCAACCATGAAAGCAACTTCATGATTCAACAAGCAATTGGTATCCAAAGCAACATCTACACTAGCTTTATTCTACACCATTCCTTTATCCAATGATAGTAACCATACTGCATATAAAATATAAGGCACAGTATAACCTCATCATGACCTTTGAATCCCAAATGTCGTCAAATAATATTGTGGGGAAGATTAGCATGCATACAACAGCCATTTGATTCACAAATTTTTGAGCTTAAAATGCTTTAAAATAATCCAAGCATCTAGGCTAAATCTGACTAAATGTACCTTGGTTGGGCCTAATGCATTGCCCTTGAAGATGTCCCTACTTATTAACCATTCCAAAATGTCAACTACCCATTTAACAAGGTGCAAGTCCAAGGCCTCCCACACCTTGGCCTTGATCTTGGCATTGACATTTGTTGGCATTGTGTGCATAGGTTTTGAAGCCTTCACCCGGGGGGATTTCATTAGATTGATAATGTTTGTTCTTTTCACCATTTGCCAGAGCTTCCTATTTGTTTTTCTTTTATGCATTTGGCAACCACAAGGAGAGTTCCATTTTTGCTTTTGCTAGTACCTGAAACATATAGGCAAACTCAAACAATGCAACGATTGGTAGTCCATATCTAAAAAAATCGACTAAAAAAGAATTCTAAACTTCTTGGAACTATTTAACAGTTTGAACTCAATCTAAGCTTTTAGCTCCTAATTGCCAGAACCAACAAAAAAAACTAAAGAATCTAAAAAGCTTTTTGAAACTACAATTGTTCCAACAAGATGGCCATCTGATTTGCCCACCAACTCTTAGCTCAACTTCGTGGGATAATAGTCAAAAAGTCATTTTGATAGATAAAAGTACCAAAAACACAAAACTTATGTCTTGAGACAATTTATCACAAGACAACCAAACCACCACACTCCATTGGATGCATTTCATACCTGTGTATCATTTTCTACAACAACAACTATAGCAATTGCCCCAACTAGCACACCACCGTCTCCTTGAAGACATCCAATGAGCCTCATGCGCTCCTCTAGTTTCAATCCATTACGATTGCCACTTTTTTTAACCTCAATAAGAGTGATCAAGTACCGATGAACAAGTTCAGGCCATGTCACCTCATTCATAAGGAAATCACCCCCAAATTGTTGCATGTAAATGGAGAAAGACGAAAGATTCAATGGTTCATGGGGTTGGTGATCTTAGCTTTGTGATCACCACTAGCGATGTTCGAGCACATCTAGACAAACAAAGTGTTCATTAGCCATCAACGGTTAATTTCAAAACCCAAAAAGCCGCCACTAGCCCTCTCTCCTTAAAAAATAAATGCCCTGAATTTTCCCACTTAATCCAACTATTGTGTCCACATTCGGAATAAGGAAAAAAACCCATTTCAATCTAAGAAATTTAAACATTTTCATCAAATAAATCGGTTCATTTAATGTGAAACCGGTTTTAATAAGGTAAGAGGTGCAAAAGTTGGATCCAATGTGGCAGTCCTTGTCCTTGGGGGGGCAAGGCCCAACAAACTATTTTCCTTCATAGATAGACTAGTGTGGCTTGTGTCGTTGGCCCAAGTTTCACCACGTTTTCAACTGATTTTTCCTTCCAAAACCTAGTTTTTTGGAATTTATTTGAATTTTCAATAGTAAAAATGACTTTAAAATCAATATTTCCCACATTCTAAATCCAAATCTTACCAAATAAATTCCATTAATTCCTACTCATGAACATCTCTCCAACAACACCAAAGGCACATTCCAACTCCTTCAAAATTTTCAGCTACGATTTAATTTAATTTTAAATGAAAAAATCATTCAATATTCAAGACTTTTGCATCACAAGTCCAAATGCCATGAAACCAAGCCAATGCGCCCCTCCTCCTTTAGAGCTTTCCAAAGAGACCAAGAATGTGATCTGAAGTGTCCCAGTTTGATGGATCTCATCAGTGCAAAACAAAACAAACAAATTACCTTCCTTCATAGATATATTGGAGATGTACTTGAATCCAATTTGGAATCTATTGGATTTTATAAAATTTATTTTTTTACATATCTGAAAATTAGAAAACTGGAAAAACATTTTTTTGGATTAAAATAAATAAATTCACACAAACTATTGAAGTTTTGCCACCCCCAAAAGAACATACACTATGCCTGCAAAGAAGGAAAATGAAAATATATGTATGTCTCAACAAAAATGTGCCTAAGTGAGCCTATGACCACATTGCACATGAAACAAAAACAAATCTCCAAAAAAAAAAAAAAAAAAAAAAAAAACCATTTTTTTATTTATTAAAAATTAAAAAGATTTAAAAAAAAAAAAATAACAAAAAAACACAATAAAAAATAAAAAAAAGAAAAAAAGGAAAAATGGG